>Ga0247610_10000535_pt1 | contig 52010 bp, 70 predicted proteins | sample 174DNAGHGhighgp2_FD_193483 | JGI IMG/M metagenome (GOLD analysis project Ga0247610, IMG submission 193483) | Sheep rumen microbial communities from Palmerston North, Manawatu-Wanganui, New Zealand - 1742 DNA GHGhigh gp2 | ecosystem: Host-associated > Mammals > Digestive system > Stomach > Rumen...
AGAAGAAGATTCTAAACATAATGCTGGATATACTCATGATTTTTATATCATTAAACGCCAAGGAGATATATATGTAAATCTTAAAGGAGAATGGTGGAGAAATCAAAGAGATTCAGAAGATGAATTTTGTACTGTAGATAGTCTTATCGAAGAAGTAAAAAAATCCCATTATTTGGGTTATTATGATGAAGATATAAAAGATTGGGTTAAAGAAGATAAATTAACTCCTAAACTTGAAAAGAAATTAAGAAAGTTCTATGGTAATATAGGTGATAATAATTTTTATGTGCATTTTGGATAATATGAATAAAGAAAAATTATATAATTTATTAGTTAAGCATATTACTAATGAATGGAAACGTGCAGTATCTAAAGATGCTGAATATGAAAATCAAATTAATAATCAACCAAATAACAAAATAGATTATAAGAAAATTTTAGAATATGATCAATTAAAAAATAAAGGTCGTATAAATGAACTTAATGATTTAATTGAATTCATTGAAAAAATAGAACAGACTTTAATATAATATGCCATATAAAGAACCATATTTTGCAAGATATGTTAAAAGTTGGAGAAAGCCTTCTAAGTATATGCCAGGAAAAATAAAAACAAAACCATTACAACATTGCAAAACATGTACATGGTCTTGTGAATATATAGGATATACAGAACATGAAAAATCTTATATGTGTCCATATTATAATTTACAATAATATAATTTACAATAGTATATTGTATAAATATGAGTAAAAAAGAAAAAGCAACAGTATTATATAGTCGTAATGGAGTCAAGATTGAGAAAATTGAATTTCTTGATATGACTAAATGGCCTAATATGAAGGATGTTGGCGTACTAATTAAAACAACTGTTGAGCAACGTTTAAAAAGAGATAGCAAAGTTGAAATAATTCCAGCAAAGAAAGCATGGAAAGAAACTATTACAAGAACTTCAAAACTTGGTTTTTATTATTATGAAATTAGTGAACATAAAGCAGAACCACAAAAGATTATAAATCATGATAAGTATGATGCTGCCACATATAAGAAGCTGGTGTTTAAGTTTGATGCAAAAAGATATGAAATGATGTATCCTATTAAATGCGGTGATGTTTCAATAAATAAAGAAACACGCCCTTGGGATTTATTGCCAGGCACTAATGGAATAGAAGATCATTTCATAACAGACTTATATAAGGAAGTTATTAAGTTTTTTGATATATGTGAAGATGAAAGAATAATATATCAAATTAGTCCTGCATCTTATGGATTTAATAATTCGCATGAAGCAGTATATGCTAAAGATATGAGTTGGGTAGATGATATTCGTAAAGAAGTTTTAATAGACTTATTTGGTGATGAAAAATGTCCTTCAATAAATTATAATGATATTAAAATTCTTTCTCATGGATTTGACACCAAACAATCATTTAGAAAAAGAAAAGAATCATAATGGAAACTAAATTAAAAAGCTGGGAAACACGCGGACATAGAACTTTTTGGTGGCATATTAAAAAAATTTATAATATTGATAGGCCAACAAAATATTGTGTAGTTTTTAATACATATACTGATAGTCCAGGGTCATTTTCTGTTACATCATTTGATACATTAGAAGATGCATTAGAGGAAGCAAAACTTATTAATATAATATATAATAATACTCCAAAGCCTCAAAAAATGTATAATAAATTAATTGGAAATAAATATCATTTAGATTATTCAAATGACGCATATTTTTGGGGATATATGGTGCTTGATATGATTAACAATAAAGTTGTAAAAATTGTTAATATTATTAAGCATTGTGGATTTACATTTGATAATAAGATAACATTAGATAAAATAGATGTATTATTTAGAGGAGAAGATGAAATATCACCAGATTATATTTGGGATAAAAGAGGAGAATATGATGGATGGCTTCAGTTTAGATGGGGAGATGGAAAAAATGCTATTGATTATGTAGAACAAGAAACAGATAAAAAACATAAGTCTCAAGTAGTTATAAATACTGAAGATTATATTGAAGATTATTTGCCATATACTGAAGAGGAAATAAATGCTACTGAAGAATATGTTGATAATGGCAATTCATTAGAAAATAAAAACACAACATCATCAATTGCTGATATGCTTGGAGATGATAATCCATTACTTAAACTTAAATTTAATTAATATGAGACATAGATATATATTTTGTGGAGTAGTCTGGGAAACTCCAGAAATTTGCAATTATAGACTTATTTCAAAACCAACATATTCACATGGAAGTTTTGTTAGAGTAAATATTCCTGATGATTTAGAATTAAGTCATTATAGTGGTGATGGATATTCTACAACTTACGATAAAAGGACTATTCATGAATTAGGTTGTGATTGTTATATTCTATATAAAGGACGTTGGAGAAAATTCAATTATTTAAAACAATTTGAACCTTGTTGGTGGTTTAGAGTTCTGGAACATATATTTAGTTTATATGATTGTTGTGATGAAAAAATTGGTTGGACTGATGACGTAAAACAATACTTAGATATATTTCATAGTAAAGAACGTATAGAAATGTCAGATAAATGTTCAAGAAATGAATATAAAAAGCATTATCCAACAGTTAAAGAAGATAAAAAAGGACTTAAATTGAAAGTCAATTTAGATAAAAATGAGAAAATAATTGAATTTCTTCGAAAAGGATCTGGTGAATATGAATGGTTGAAATTCTATGATGAGTTCAAAAAAGAATTAGAAGAAAACCCCAACAAAGAAATTTGGTGTGAATAATTATTATGAGCAGATTTACAAAACGTCGTAAAGAAACACGAAAACAACAAGAAGAAAACAAGAAAATTCAGGAAGAACATTCAAAGCAATTTGATAAATCAATGAATGCTCATCTTGAAACTTGCAAGATAATAAAGAAAGATTATCCTGGCTATGATAATATGAAACCTGAAAATGCATTAAAATTATATTATGAAATTTATAATAGAGTAAGAAATGAATATATGATTTTTTGGAAAGATATAAAAATAGGAGATAAACTATTTTATTATGATAATGATGAATGGAAAATTAAGCAATTTAGTATTGTAAACATTCAAAAAAGATCATCAAATCCATCGTCATTCATAATTGAAACAGATAGTAAGAAACATCCATATATTTTTGTTAATTTAAATAGATATTCTTATGATGGGATTGTAAATACATTTAATCATATGACATATAAGCAAATATTTATTAATGAAGATAGAGAAGCATTATTAGAAAATTGCAAATGTGAATTAAAAGAAAAAATAAATACATTAGAAGATACAGTATTCTATTATAATAAACTATTAAAAGAAGTAACATGATACTTAGTATAGATTTTAGAACAGACATTCCTGCATTTTACAGCGAATGGTTAATAAATAGATTTGAAGAAGGATACGTTTATTTTCGTAATCCTGCATATCCTTCTACAATTCATAAGATAATTTTAGATAAACACCATATAGAAGGAATTATGTGGTGCTCAAAAAATTATCTTCCAATACTTCATGCATTAAATCAAATTACAGATAAATTTCCAAGTATATTTCATTACACAATAACAGGTTATGGAAAAGACATAGAGCCTAATGTACCAGATTTAGAACAATCTATATATACTTTTAAAGAACTTTCTCAAAGATATGGAAAAGATAAAGTAATATGGAGATATGATCCTATTTTTTATTGTAAAGATTTTGGAGAAGAGCAAACATTAGAAAGATTTGAAAAAATTTGTAAAGAATTACATAATTATACAGATAGAGTTGTAGTTAATTTTGTATCTCCTTATGAAAAGGTAAAAAGACATTTACCTGAGATGATTACAATGCAGCCAGGAATGAAGAAGATTCTTTTATTGAATATGTATGGTATATGTAAAAAATATAATCTTAAATTACAAACATGTGGAAATGGATTACAGTTCAAAGATTTACAAGGTATTGAAGTTACAGGTTGTCTTGATGAGCATGCTTTGAATCTAATTGGAATCTATCCTAAACATAATAGAAAAGAGACACAATGGGGATGCTTATGCTATCCTAATACTTGTATTGGAGAATATAATACATGTCTTCATAAATGTAAATATTGTTATGCATCTGCTGATTTTGATAAATGTGATGAGAATTTCAAAAAACACGATCCTAAATCTCCGTTATTGATAGGATGGCCAAGAGGTGATGAAAAAATTATTGAAATGAAACCAAAACTTCTTAATACAAAACAATTAAAATTAGAATTTTGATATTATATAGTTTTCACAAATAATTTTTAAATATATTTAAACTATTTTTAATATTCATTGCATATATTGATAATCCATTAAATAAATTATCATTATCTGCCATATATAATTTATTATATTGATTATTTAAATATTTTTCCATTGCATTACGATTTAAAAAACCATAGCATCCCGCATTTGAATGCCAATGTATTTTATCAAAATAATCATCATACTTTTCTATAAATAAATAAGTATCTTTATTATGACAATATTTAATAACATCTGCTTCTTTAATAGATAATGTAAAATAATATTTTAATAAGTCAATATATTTCATATTTATAGATAAATCATCTTCACAAATTAAGCAATTATTATAATTTTCATAATAAGCATGTTCAATAGCTGTATAGTGAGCTAATGCACAACTAATACCATGTATTTGATAATTTAAATCATCATAAAAAGATGCGGTTTTTATATGATGTATATTTTCAAAATTATAAATGTCTAAACCATAAATAAATTCAAAATCAATATTTAATTCATTAAATAATTCAGATATTTGTTTGCGTCTACCGATGTTACGGACATATGATATAACATAAACCTTTTCATATATGAAATTTTTCATATTAGTTTAATTTATATATTTATTATAATCATAATTCCAATTAAAAAATAATTCATATATAGGAATATTTGTATGTTCTATATGATAATATTTGCATAACAAAGACCATATACTTTGTTCATGTCTATTATCAATAAATCCATCATAATTATCTTTTTCATTATTATGTATATCTGTAACTAATTCAAAATTATTTTGCAATATTTCATTCCATAAATTAATTATTTCAATTGATTTTTTGCATTTTCTAATAAAAATTAATCCTGATCCATATTGATATTCATTTAACTCATCAAATGTAAATTCATAATTTAAATATTTTTCTACGCATTTTCTTAATTTATATGTTGTGTATAATAAATCATTTGATGCTTCACCACATTGTCCAATTATACCATTTTCATCTATTTTTAATCTATTAATAACATCTAATATATGTTTAGTTGTTATATCAAATTTTTCATTTAAAGATATAAAATCAGAATCCATATATACTAAAATATCATTATCATTTATTTGATTTAAATATTTTAATATTAAATATGGTCGCCATGATGAATATCCATATAATCTATTTCCATATTTTTTAATACGTTCTTGAATTATGCTATAAATATTTTTATCTAAATCATTTTCAGTTAATGCATATATATTATTAAAGATATTTAATGTTTTAGCTTCATTTGGAATAATATTTTTATTTATTACATAATTTGATGAACAAAAAGTTAATAAATTTACATTCATATTAGTTTTTAATATATTTAAATAATTGTACTTTCAAATTCATTTGTTATCAATTTATATTTACTACCATATAATTTAATATCTGTATTTTTAATTAATTCTTTAAATATTAAATCTTCACATAATATTTCATTTGATAATACATAATCAATATATATTTTCATTCCATTTCTAGATATTGCATAACATTGTGAACTTAAATTACAAAAATGATTTGGTAATGATCTTTTATTAATAAAATTAAATAAAACTTTTTCATTATTCAAATGATTTAATGTTAATGTTTTTTGAATCATTGTATCATTTGAAAACTTAATTATATCATAATCAAAATCAATTTTATTTATTAGTAAATCTAATAAATTACTATCGATAAAACTTACGTCATCTTCACAAATTAAAATATTATTATATCCTAATTCATATGCAATTTTAATTATTGTAAAATGATTTAATGATACATTAAAATTATTTGCATATATATATTTATTATTTAACTCAATAGAATCATAATAATCTGTTTTTAATTGAGGAAATAATGTAGAACATTTCAAATCAATGCTAGGACGTTTTGTTGAATAGTATATATAACTATTTTTTATTTCAAATTTATTTATTATATTATTTATATTTTTATGTCTTTCATAATTATTAGATAATGTTAAAAATATTACTTTATCAAAAAAATCAAAAAATTTCATAAGTTAATAATTTATATTTGAATAAAATAACTCCCAAAAAACCCCAATAATCATTTCAATTATAAAAGCAATTGTTCTTGGAGATCCATAAAAATCAATATTTATATTTTCATTAATTTTATGATATTTCAAGAATAAATCATAATTTAAATTATTTAAAGATTCATCTAACATCTTAAATTCATTTACATAATAATCAGTTAATTCTTTCTTTTCAATTGATAATATGTTCTTAAACAAGAATTTAATATAATTCTCAATAAATATCATTAGTTCTTCAAATATATCCCATTTACATAAATATAATTCTCTATAACTTTGAATATAAAATGGACTATTCATTATTTTTTCTAATCTATTTAAATAAAATTTTGAATAATATTTATTTATATATTCTAATAATAATGTTACATGCAATTCTAATCCTTTATATTTCCAATCTTCAATTAAATTATTATGTTTTAGTGAAAAATTAAGAAATGTATAAAATAACGAATGATTATATATATAGCAAATAAGATCGTTATTTATTATAGAATCATAATTTCTTCTATAATGACAAAATCCTATTATATCAGATTTAATATTAGTTTTCCATACATAATATTGAGTTACATATTCACAAAGATATAATTGGGCATAATTAAGTGATAAATCTAAATTTTCTTTAGTATAAAAAAGTTTAAAATTATTTTTTTCTTTTAAATTATAATTTTTAATTAATGATTTATCATGATATGTACACCAAATAGTATAAGTAATATTATTCATATTTTATTATATTATGATCATAATTTGTTGTTTTAAATATTAAAAGATTAATTATATATGATCATAAATAAATTTATCAGTTTTACATATAAAATATTTTTCTAATTCATCTACTGATTGTATAAATGGATATTGGTTAATCATATAATTAAATAACTCATTATCATTATCTACTTCTTTAATTTTTTCTAATATTTCATCATATGTAAGTCCATTACAATTTATAAATGAATCTTTATTAAACCATTCATTAACTCTTTCGGCACCCCAATATATTGGAACAACTTTGTATATATAAGCATTTATTATTTTTTCAGTTATATACATTAAATTACCTAAAGATGGTGAATTCTCAAAACATAAATTAAATTTATAATTATTATGATATTTTATCTTTTCTTCTAAATCCCAAGGTAGTAATTTACCATTTGTATTATTTAAAACTTGTCCACAGCAAGTTATTTCTTTATAATTTTTTGAAATATATTTAACTAAATTTGTTCTATATTGGGCATTATAGCAATCTTCATTTAGTGCGCAAAATGTGCAAAACTTATTTTTATCATTTAAATTTATTTTATAATTTAAAGATGTTCGGTAATCATCAAAAAATAATGCAAAATATGGATAATATATATTATCATTAGAGTCATCATAAAAACTCATTGATAAATTATTATTCTTATAAAACAAAAATGGATCACTATTAAATATTTTATTTGCGCCTACTGCAGTATTTTCATCAGTCCAATAAATAAAATTTGGATTTCCTTTAACTAATTGCAAATTTTCTATTTTATCATATAATGAATAAAAAACAATATCACATTCATGTTCTTTACAATTATCACAAAATTCATATTTATGATTTGTATATTGATTTAATAATTCAACTAACCTATATATTCTATAATATCCAGAATCACCAAATGATTCATTAGTATAAAAATTAATAAATCCAATTTTTAATGTTTTCATTTTTATATGTTAAAATATTTTTCTTTTATATTGTTAATCAATTGTATCTATTATATATTGGAATTATTATATAATTATTCATCATATATTAAATTATAATATGATTTATCTATTATTTTATAATATATATACAATTCTTTTTTGTCTTCTTGTTGAACTTGTGAATCAAATCTTTCATCTAAATATACTAAAGGAACTGTTGAAAAATAATGATTTAATTTATATTTTTCTTTATTATTTGTATGTCCATAAAAATCATATTGATTAGCACTTTCAAATGGTGGATAATCAGCAGCTAAAAATTCTTTATCAATTTCATCGATAAAATATTTCATTCCTTTTCTTGATAATGCTAATCCATTATTTGACCATGCGCCAAATGGAGTTTTAATAAAATATTTGCCATTCTCATATTCTTTTATTAAATTCTTATAATCATACATATCTTTATTAAATAAAAGACTAAATTGAATTATATCAAAATCTTCAGGCATATGATCAATAAAATCATTTAATACTTCAGTTTTCATTAAAGAAAAATCATCTTCAAAAATAAGTATGTTATTAAATCCTCTTAAATATGATGTCTTAATAATAGTATAAAAATTTCTTGTAAGATTAAATTCTGAAGCATTTTCAAATGCACGCCCTTTATTTGCAAATATTAAAGAATTTGCGCATATATAACTATGAGGATGGTAACATGACCAAAATATTTCAAGTTCTAAATTATTCTTTTTAATTTGATATTCTATATTTTTCATTCGTTCTTTATTTTCAGCACAATGAATAACATATATTTTATCAAATTTATCATTTAATATGCATTTATCATTACTTAATATGGGTTGCTTGTTAATATCCATGGCTTATTTAAATTATTTTTCTTTAAAAAATATGACATATCAAAATTAAAATTAATAGAATTTCTTATTTTATTAAATTCTTCAAGATTTGCAACATGTCCATTTACAATATGAGAAGCAATTGATTTATCGTCAAATGCATCATACATAATTTTTTCATAAATATATTTAGATTCATTACAAAAGAAACAAATTAAATTAAACATATTATCGTAATATAATATATTATCTTTATCATAAATGTCTATAATATTATTATTTATAACTCCACATTTTACATCTTTATTTATTTTTATTGAATACCAAGTTAATGATATTGCAATAGATATATATAATGCTATATATGTGCTTAAGTTAAATAGTCTAACTCCATTTATGATATCTTTTAAATGATTTGTAATTCCAAAAAATATTAAATCATTATTTATAACTGGCACACTTGTATCTGCTAAATATTCGGAATAAAAATATAGTTTATCTAAATTTGTTACTATTGATTTATCAAATAAATTCAATTGCATTCCGCATCTTATATCTTTATCAGAAATTTTTCCATTTTCATTTACATAATTATTCTCATCGATTTTATCAAATCCAATTAAATAAGGCTGAACAATATAATATGGAAAAGTCTCTAAATAACGTTCATATTTAACATCCCAGTCTTGCGTATAAAATCTTAATGGTTTTGATATTACCATATAAAATTTTGTTTTACATGAATTAATTGCTTCAATTAAAGCATTGGAATATGTTTTTTGATCATCATTTAATTTTATAAATGATACAGTATATTTTTCCAAATATGATAAATTTAAATCTTTTTTAGAATAATCAACAACTAAAATATTAACATTATTTGATGTCATTCTAATATTAAGAACAGTTTTTTCAATATCTGTTTTCCATTTTTCATTGACTAATAATATTACTGTTGTTTTCTTAGGATCATTATTAATATAATGAAATGTTCTATGATTTAATTTAAATGTGCCATCATATTTGAATTTATTTATTACATTATCATAATGAACGGAATTTTCATTTTTATGTGAATAAATCTGCATTATATTAGAATCGTACCACATTTTAACACCATAATGATACATAATCTGATTAAATACTGCATCTTCCATTGAATCATAAATTTGTGAAAACAAAAATGGAACTTTTGATAATACTTTTTCTTTATTCAACATATAAGAAGGGTGCATTACAGCAACATGAACTTCATTTTCTTTTACTTCATGTGAATCCGCTATCTGTGGAAATATAATATGATTATCATCAGTAATCATTGCATTTGATATTACTTCATAATCATTGTTTTCCAAAAACAAATACTGATATTCTAATCTTTCTGGATACATTTGATCATCTGAATCTGAAATAGCTATATACTGTCCTTTAGCTATCTTAAATCCATAATTAAGAGTCTGTGATTTTCCTGTATGCTCAGTATCAAAATATTTAAAACGTTCATCATTAAAAGATTCAATTATCTTCTTGTTCTCTTCTAAATATTTTGTTGATCCATCATTTATTATCAATACTTCAAAATCTTTGAATGTTTGCTTATAAATAGATTCTAATGCATTTTTAAATAAGTCAGGCGGAGTGTTATATAAACAAGTTATAACTGAAACTTGTATATCCATATCTTGCATCTATATATTAAAATTTATTTATTAAAAATAGTAATTTAACAAATATTAAAACAATATAATTTGAAAATATTCGTCATCTCCATGGGGTGACACTATAAATATTGTTTTTATATAGATGAATTATAATTTTGTAAAGATGACTCAAATAAATTAGGATTTTTAATAATTTTTCCATTTAATGAATATAATTTGCACAAATTAAATAATTTTTCAAATATTAAATCACATATTAATAATCCATTATTCTCAATATAATCAATATATATTTTCATTCCATTTTTAGATAATGCATAAATCATAGCGCTTGCTAAATACCCTCTATTCGGTTCTAAAATATATTGAATATTATCAGTTTTATTGAATTCTAATTCATTATCGCACATATTATAAAATTTTATAATATCATAATCTTGTGGCATACGATTAAATACATTTAAAACTATATCAGTATTATCTATAAAATTAACGTCATCTTCACAAACCAATATAGAATTAAATCCACGTTCATATGATGTTTTAATTATATTATAATGATAATATGCATTATCAAATATTCTACTATATGTATTATCGTCATATATTTGCATTTTATCATACCAATCATATTTTAATGTTGGTATAACATTTTCAATTCCTTTTAGGAAATTATTTCTAGTTGCATACCAAAAAGTTAAATCTTTTTCATCTACACCTATTTTATTAAATTCTTTTACACAATTATCGTGACGATTTTTATTTGTAACTAAATTAATTATATAAATTTTATCAAATGGCAATATCATTTATTTATGTTTAAAGTATATTTTATAAAAATAATTAAAATTATTAATTTTTTTTCTTTTAATAAAAAATATTATATAATATTTGAATTTATTTGTAAGCATAACTATATATTAAATATAAAATTTAATATAGATATGAAATTTTTTAAAAAGAAGTCAATTCAGCTTTGGATCGGTGTTAATAAGAACGGCAGTATATCAATGCATACTAATGAGCCGCAGCGTAATGAAGACACGGGAACTTGGGTTTCAAATTCTCCGTTTGTAAATTCTGTTTTATATAAGAATTTTTCTGAGATGATTGAAAAGACTCAAATGAATTGGGAATCTTCATGTGAAGTTTTTCAGATTCAATTATAAATATTTTTTATCATCCTTAGATAGTTGTGGAATGTTTTCTAAGGATGATAAAATAGAAAATATATAATCTATTAGGTAATGAAATTACAAGCATATGATAAGTATGAATATATGTGGCCTAATTTATCTGGATTTTCTTTAAAAGCCATTTTGGATAAATTTAATCAATTAGGTCAAGAAGGATGGGAAGTAATTACATTTAGTTTAGATAGTTGCCAAGCATTATTAAAACGTAAAATAACAGAAGTAGAAATATGAAATACCCAAAGGTAGGCGAAAAGTTTTATTGGAAAACTCAAGAAGGTGAAATTGTTGAAAGCACATGTTTTAAGATTGAGGAAGAAGATAACCCAGATTTAGAAACAATGTTTTTTATTTCAATTTCAAAAAATGGTGGCGGATGCTTCGTTACGGAAAGTGATATTGTAGATTCTAATTCGAAGGAAGTAATTGAATTTAAGAAAAGACTAGCTAAACAAAAGGTAAATGAAATCATAGAATATCTTTCACAGGAAGAAATTCATAATATGGTATATTCTGTTCTTAGAAAGTCTTACTATGAAGATGATGCATCAGATATTTTTGAAACTTTAACAAACAAAAATAATTATGAATAAAACTATTTATTATATTGAATGTAAATGCATTAAGAATATTGTTTTTCCTAATGTAACTATAAAAGAAGGAGAAATTCTTTATTATAATAAGAAAGCATCATCTAATGAAATGTATTGTTTTAATAATTTCATTAATCCAGATTCAGAGATTGTAAAGAATGCTAATAAGTATCGTGCAATTGGATCATGGAGTTATTTGCCATTTACGAGGAAGAAACAAAATGCTAAGAAATGGGAAGTAAAAAGATATGCAGAAGATATTGTAAGAATTATGAATAAACTTGGTGAATTTAATGCCATTATTAAAGAAATTAAAGTAACTTATAATGAAGAGGAAATATGAAAGTAATCTTTTTAGATTTTGATGGTGCTATAACTATTTCACATGTTAAATAAATTAAATAAAATTAATGACAAAATATTGTTTACAAGAAAGAGCAAAAGTATATGATTTGTATTTAGAACATTTAAAATTAAATACACAGGAATCTTATATAAATTATATTAAAGCAACATGTGATTTTCAATATAGATTTAAAAAACGATATGATCCATTAAATTTAAATGATGATTATGATATAATGGGAATAACATTACGTACGATTAATGGAAAATTTATACCTATTGAATTGCGATGAAAGTAATATTTCTTGATTTTGATGGCGTTATAACGATTCCTCCAAAATGGAATATAAGACCTGAAAAAATTAAATGGATTAAGAAAATAGTAGATGAGACTGGAGCTAAAATTGTAGTCTCATCTTCTTGGCGTAGTAATAATCTTGAAAATACAGTAAAATATATAAAAGGCAATAAAAAACCTTGTTCAAGAAACAAAATGCTTTATTGGCTTACAGATAATATTTATGATATTACTCCCTGGTTTTCTGATAAAAAATATAATAGTTCTGGTCGTGGCGGAGAAATTCAGACATGGTTAGATAAGCATCTAGAAGTTGAAAATTATATAATTATTGATGATGATAGTGATATGCTTGATTCTCAATTATATCATTTTATTCAAACAGATTATCAAACAGGATTTACAGAACATGAATATGAATTAGCATATAGAATTTTAACTAATAAATATATTTATAATTCAATTGGTTTAAATTTTGAATTGCGAGATAGATGGAGAAAGAAATGTGAAGGAAATAATGAACTATGGGAAAGCACTATTAAATATAATGATTTATGCAAAGATATAGATTAATAATATATGAAGGAGTATAAAATAATCTTTTTGGATATTGACGGAGTAATGAATAGTGCTCAATATGATTGTTGGAGACATAAAAATCATATTAGAAAATACGGTAGTATAGATCCACGCGAATGCTATCGTATGTCAAGATTCTGTAAAGATTATGATATTAAACTTGTAATATCTTCATCATGGCGTAATGGAAATTCGTGGCAACAATGTTATGATGAATTTATGAGAGATGGATTAGGATTAGGAGATTTTAATCATTATGGAATTCAATTGTTATGCCCATATATTGTTGGAGTTACACCATATTCAAATAGCAGACATCGTGGACAAGAAATACAATACTTCTTTGATATAACAAATGGACAATATAAAGACTTTAAAAAAGTTATGAAGGAAGATTTCGTTATTTCAAATTATTGTATAGTTGACGATGATAACGATATGTTGGAATCTCAAAAGAAACATTTTGTTCAAACAAATCCTTGGACTGGTTTAACTAAGAAAGATTATAAAAAAATTAAACAGATATTGACTGTATGAATAATAAAACTGAATATATAGTTAATTTAAATTTTTGTTATATAAGATGCAGTCCTAAAGAAGATAAATGTAAAGATTGCCAATATTTAAAAATATTTAAAGAAATATATGAAAATTGAATTGTATTTGTAAATTACTATATTATTTATGTAATTAAAAATTAAAATCATGACATTTACAGAAATTTTTGAAAACTTTAAGAAACATTCTTATATTAGACGTGAAAGTTGGAGTGAAAATACATTTATTCAACTTCGGCGTACAGTAGTAAATCAAATTCGTTTTGTAATGTTCGCAACAGCAGATACTACAAATATGAAAGTAATTAATGTATTGAATAATGATATTAGATTATCTGCTGATGATTTACTTGCTGATGATTGGGTTGACATTGATGATTTAATTTAAAATGCAATTAAAATATTAAAAACAAAATAATTATGGGAAAGCAAAAAAGAAGTGAGAACACTTATCAGAAGATTAACACAATCTTCATGCGAGATGCAAAGAATGTAATTATGCCGTATGAACCATTTGTTGAGCCTGAGTTCAATTATCTTCGTGGTTTGAAATGGCGTGGTGAATGCAAAATTGATGGAACCAATATGCGTATTGAAGTAACTAAATCAGAAGTATGGGATGATCTTATGAAGCCATCTAAGCTTGAAGGCGTAAAGTTTAATGTTCGTATTGCAGGTAAGACTGATAATGCACAGATTCCACCAAAGCTACTTAAGTTCATGGAAGATAATTATCCTAAAGATAAAGTACTTGCGTCTCTTGGTCTTAAGGAATTTATTCCTGTAAATGAGTGGGAGTCAGAGCACAATTGGTTAGAATATGACCAGATTCCTAATATCTATACAATTTATGGAGAAGGATATGGGGCAGGCATTCAGAAAGCTGGTGGAAACTATATTAAAAATGGGGTAGGATTTATTGTATTTGATGTCAAGGTAAATGATATTTATCTTAAGACTGATGCTCGTGATGAGATTGCTAATAAGCTTGGTGCTCCTATTGTTCCATTGATGGGTTACTTTACACTTGATGAAGCAATTGAATATGTTCGTAATGGATTTAAGACTGGTCTTTGGGATAATAAGGATTTTATCGAGGAAGGTCTAGTTCTTCGTCCTGCATTTGGTCTAAAGAACCGTATGGGAAAGAGACTTATTGTAAAAGTTAAGTATGAAGACTTCCAGAAGTATCGTCAGGTTTATGGAACTGATGAAAAGGTAGATCAGCCAGTAAATGAAAATTACAAGGGTGACAAACTTGGTTATGCATTTACTTGGTAAATATATTACATTATTAAAATTATGTAAGAAATTTTAATTATAATACAGTCAGCCAGGGAGACTATAAAATCTGAACTGAAGAGACCTGGACGAAATATCCCCGAATCCGTTTGCTTGTGAAAGTAGACGGATTTTTTTATATTACATTATATGTAAGAAATTTTAATTATATTTGAATTTTATTATAAAGTTACTATATTATAATTGTAAAATATATTTAATTATGGTAATTACAGCAATTGGATTCGCAAACAAGTATTACACACTGTGGCAAATTTCAGAAGAGACAAAACCTCTTGGTAATGGGCGTAGTTATGTAATCACTCACTATACTTATGTGAAGAATATTTCCTTTGATAAGGAAACTGCTCTTGCTAAGTATCCTGGTGCTACACTTAATGAGAATCTTCGCGGTATGACTCGTTCATGGGATTCTGCTCCTAAGGAAGTTTGGGATAATGTAGATACATTCCGCTTCGGTAAGTATGCATATACAAAAATTGCCGATAATACTGATACAAACTATCTGGAGTGGTATTGGAACCAGATTAATGCTGACCATAAGGAATATGTTGGAGAAGTACTTAAGTCTCGTGGTTATGAAATTCGTAGCTGGGTATCAGAATATAATGGATCTGAGAATTTTTACCTCGTAAGTCCTGAAGAATTGGAAGCTGAAAAGATAAGAGAAGCCAAAAAGAATTCAACACTTAAAATGCTTGAGTCAAATGATCCGTTTAATATAACATTTGATCATAATCCTGATGATGAAGGAGATTGCAGAATTGGAGATATTCTTTATCATTTCCAGGAAGTTAAGTCAAACTATTATCAGGGTTGGGAATATTATCTCCCAGTAGTTAATGGGAAGCAGAAGAGAATTAAGAACAAGAATCTTGTCATTAAGAACTATACATATCGTACTGAAGATAACGGACTTATCGTAGTTGAGATTCTTGATTTTGAAATTGTTAAATAAATTATGTAATTTATATGGAGCAAAACAAACATTATGAATATCTAAAGTCATTTAAGAAAGAAGATCTAATCAAATTTTATATAGATAAAGAAAAACAACTTAACGATTGGATTGATAGATATCATAAGGTTAAAGAAGAAATAAGTGACGTAGAAAGAAAATGTCAAGAAAAAATAAAGGACATGGAAGCTCGTCATGATAAACAAAAATATAGAGAATGGAAACAACATATTGATACACATTATCTTGATAGGTATATTACAGAATTTTTAACAGAAAAACTAAAATTAATTGCTGAAGCAAATTTTGATCCTTATTCAGATAGTGATTATCAAAATTTGAATATTAAACTAACATTAAATGACAAAATTATAGCATCAGACGATACATATGTATGATAACATGAAAACTATGTAAGAAATACATATTATATAACATGAAAATTTCATGTGAAATTTGAATTATATTACATTATATGTAAGAAATACATATTATATTTGAATTTTTTATTTTTTGTTCTATTTTATATTTGTAATAATTTAAATTTTAACAAATATGAAAGCTATCGGTTTTGCAAAGAAGTTCTATACATTGTGGGAGATCTCCGAGAATACTGTAGATCTTGGTCATGGACACCATAGAATTTACACCGTGTATACATTTGTAAAGAACATCTCGTTTGACAAGAACATTGCACTTGCAAAGTATCCCGAAGCTGAATTTAATGACGAACTTTGCGGAAAGACCAAGTCTTGGACGTCAGAGCCCCAGGATATCTGGGATAACGTAGATATTTTCCGTTATGGCAAATACAAGTATCAGACTATTGAAATGTGCAAGGATACAAAATATATTGCTTGGTATTGGGGAACTACATCTGGTGATCACAGGAATTACATTAGTAATATTCTTAAGAGCCGTGGCTACGAGATCCGTTATACATATATGAATATAGGTCGTAAGAAGATTGCTAAGCCTTATTTATATAGTGTTGAAGATTATGAACGCGAGCTCCAGAAAAAGAGCAAGTACAATGAAACGTACAATAAGGTTACTGATAACGAACCACTTAAGTTAGAAATCACCAAGCATCCTGGAAGTAAAGGTGATTATTTTGATGGAGATATTAGATATCATTTCAATGAGGTAAAACGGTATCATTATGAAGATCTTGAATATCATCTTCCTATTTTGAATGGACATGCAAAGAGAATTAAGAATAGGACAATCATTATTACTGATTATACATATAATATAGATGAAGATAATATGATAATTGATATCAATATTAATAATTTTAAAGTTTTGAAAAGATAAGATATGAACAGAGCAGAAAGACGTCGTCGTAATCAAGTTATATATGATAGACGAGTAAAAAGATTTTATCAAATGTGGAATCATCCAACAGTGCCATGTACTGAGGAAGAATTACCAGTTCATAATTATAGATGCAAAATTAATCATCGTTATTGGAGACCTGCAGAAAATTGGAAAGAATATCAAGCATTAGATCCTTCAATGCATCTTTATAAAAATACGGGAACTATATGGGATCATGGATATTGGAATAAATTTGATCGTCATAGATTGAATAAGCAATCAAGAAGAAATGCTAAATTAGATATTAAAAATGGAATAGAAGTTGCATTTGAAAGAACAAATATAAAATAAAGAGGAACTTATTGTTCCTCTTCTTTGTATGTAGTAAATGGAAATTTCTTTATATTATTTGTTTTCATAAACTCAACCATTTTATCATATCTTTCAATATCTCGTGGAGTTAAATCATCTACATAATTATTTTCAATTAATGTTTCTGGTATATTGTATGAAGTAAATCTATTTGATTGATATGACTCATTTAATTTCTCAATAAGTTTTTTACATTGATAACGACTCTTTCCATAAACAATATATTTACTATTAAATTTTGCACATTTATCATAAACTTCTATAAACCATATATCACCAACAATACTTAGCATTTGATAAATATTTTGCTTATGCTTATCAATAATATTTGCATGATTTTTCAACTTATTAACAAATTCTTCTGTTGATAATAATGGAAAATCTTCAGATGCATCCTTTTTCATAAGTACACGTGTATTATGAATATTATTAAATTGCTCATCTAATATTACTTTATTATCTTTAAGTATTTCATATTCTTTTTTAGATATAATTCTTGGGTACCCATAACCATTTTCATCAATATTTAATACTTCCCAAAATTTATCTGTATCAATGTTATACATTTTATATTCAAGAATATTATATGTTTTGTCGGCCCAAGGATTAAATTCAAATAAAGTTTCTTTTGCTTCTATATATGATTCAGCATATATAATTATTTGTTTGTCAGAATCATATTGTCTAAAAATGTAAATCATACTTGTTTTTCTTTATATTTTTTGATGTCTTTTAAAATCTCTTCAATAAATTCATTAGGCATATGCAATGGAGGGTCAATTTTTATTATATACCCACCATTTTCACCATCATATTCAAATTTCAAATTTGGTATAATCAAATTAAGAATATCTTTATAAAGAAAATAATCTATGTCTTCTGAAGAATTTTTAATCTTTTTTAATTCTTCTTCTAATTCTGCAATCTTATTTTCTAAATCTTTTTCAATTTTTAGATGTTTCTTTATAAATGTACTTACTAAACCATTTGAATCCATTTAAACATTTAATATATTTATGCCCACGCCCTATCATCAGCCAAATTATCTTGCCATCTTGATGATACATCTATACCTACATCTACTCCACAATATGCAGTGTCTATATATGTCGTCTTGTTATATTTTTATAAATTCCTATTGCTGTATTTTCTGCTTCACGTTCTTTCATTAATCTTTGAATATATTCAATTTCATCAGCTCTTATATGATATCCTTCAATTGATAATAATGGCATATCACTGTACCTATCTAATGATAAATTAATTGAAGCGCATTTAATCATGTTCATAAATATGTCATATCCTTTTGGTATGTCATTTTTTGTATTGTCTTTAGATGATTTTAAAGCTTTAATTTGTTCACCTAATTCAAAAATTGTATTTTCTAATTCCTTTTCTCTATTAACAAGTTTCTTAATAAAATCTTTTGTCAATATACCTGCATTCTTTTCAAGTGATTCCATATTCTTTAATATTATAAATAAAATTTGGTAACGATATACCTGTTAGCTATATCTTTTATTAATTATTTATTGTGTTTCAAATCACATCTCATTAGATGTAATTATATTACATTTACATTAGTCAATTAAAATAACACCATCTGTTGGTTTTCTATCACCCATTATTTCAGACAAACCGAATGTTAAGATAGCTGCTAATATTCTTTTAATTTTCATAATCTTTTATTAATTATCATTAGAATGGTATTTCGTCGTTCTCAAAATCAAATAATGTTTTATCTTCTTGTTTATTGCCTTTAGTATCTTCTTCTATATTAATTTGATTAAATATAGTATCTCTCAATGAATTTGTATTCTCTTGTTTTCTCATAAATCTATTATTAGATTCATCCATTTCTGAATATTCATAATATCCGTATGGCTTATGTATTACATTTGGTAATTCAGAAGCTACATCTGAAAGTTTCTTCTTTTCAGTTATTTCAAATGGGGCATTAAGTAATTCATCATCCTCATCAAATTCATCTTTCATATCATTTATTAACTCCTCAGCAAAGAATTCCTTTGTTAATGATGAGCCCCCATAAAAATCTGTTAAATCAGTTTTCTTTTCCCAAAGTAATTCAAATGGAACAACTCCAATAGTTCCTTTATGAGGTCTTGATTGAATAACAACAACTTTCCATAAATCTTTAGTTAATTCAAATATAGTCTCAAGATATTCTTTATCATCAACTACAAGATTCTTTACTGAATTAGCATATCCTACAGCATAATCAGCAAGATATTTATTAATCTCATTTTCATTTGTTGAACTATGAGCCTTAACCCAATCTTGTGTTTGCTTAATAAATTTTAAAACAGGGAAGTCCAATCTTTTCTTTTTACGATTAGCTTCTATTTGTACAAATTTTCTAATACGATTAAGTTTTGTATAATTAATTCTATTTTGTTTCTTATCAATACAATATTCAAATATATCTCTTATAGTCTTACAATCATAGAATTTATATAAACCTAATACGATTGGAATATTTTTCTCAAGAACCTCAATATCTGAAGCATATAAGTTATTTTCTTCTCTTTCAATTTTATATTCCTTATCTTTAAATATACTATATGATCCTTTTAATAATTCTTTATATAAATCAATATTTCCATCTGTTAATTGATCCAAGAATTTAAATGTTTCAGTTGTCATATAATTATATCTATTATGACGACAGTTCTTTAAGAATTCTTCAGCTTCTTCTTGTTTATCTTCTTTAATTCTATCATTAAAATTATTTGTTATTACATTATATCCATAATACTTCATGCCATTAGTTAATACTTCTAATTGTTTTGAATATTCTGTATAACGCTCTTCAAATATCTTTAGCTTATACGTTGTTTCATCTATATAATAACGACATTCATTTTCATCATACTTAAGATATCTATTTGAAGACAATAATGATTGAATAAGTGGATTATATTTTGATTCCTCATTATTACGTTCAAGCATATCATTACAAGTATGGATCAAATCTCGTGCAAATAATAAATCTTTCTCACTGAAATTCAAATCCAATGGTTGTGTAAGATAATAATTAATTGCTACTCCTGAAGAATCTTCTTTTTCCAAAAATAATTTTATAAATAAATCATTATTACGAAGACGATTTGCAAATTGCTCAATATCTTGTGCTATCCATGTTTCATTAAAATATACACTAAATCTATTCCTATCACATATATCAACTCCAACTGAAAGATAAGTCGTACAGAAAATTATGTCATTGCATCCAATAGACTTATTAATATTAATTGTGTCCATTGATTCTTCTCCATAATTTGATTTCTTATAATAGAATGCTTTTAGATCTTTAGTATATTTAAAATCTGTTAAGAATTTTTGTATTAATCCAGTTATTTGGTCAAAATAAAGATTTCCATTATTTGTTGGGAATAATATTTTCTTTCCATCAATAATATCTTTAGCCATTGATTTGCACATCTCAATTAACTTTTCTTGTTTTGTTGGAACCATATTAATTTCAAATTCCTTAATACGATGGTCTTCTTTAATTACTTTGATATGCTTAATATTTGGAAAGAATAGCATTTCTCCAGTTGGTGTTCCTGTCATCATTATAATCTTTGCCTTACAGTTTGCAAGACGCTGGATAGTTGGTGACATAACATCTCTATATGAACTTGTAAATAATAAGTGTGACTCATCAATCACAATATATTCAAATCCTGCCTGGTCTAATTCAAAAACATTTAATCTTGAAAATTTATCAATAGTCATTGACATATTTCTATCACCTAATATATCATCAAGTGTTGGTCTTTTATTGCCATAGAAATATAGCCAATCAGAAGTTTTCTCATCTGCTTCAACTTTTGCTTTAATAGTTGATGTGAATGGAAGAATCAATAATGTTTTAGCTTTTAAGCTTTTGATCATTTCAGTCTTTCCATAACCAGCACCAGCTTCAAGCAAAGTTATATGTGATAAGTTTCCAATAATTTCATCTTTTAAGTCTGAAAGATATTGATTGGCTTTCATATAAAGAATTACCGAAGAAGTCTTATCATTTAGAATTCTTGTTGGATCTAAATCAATATTTGCATTCTGTAATTCTTCTTCAAGTTTTTTCATTTCATCAGTATATAAGTTATCTGCTTTAATCTTTAACTTAAATCCATGATTCTTATTTAATTCTTTAACGGCCCATATTGAAATTGGCTTATTATGTATTGAAGCAGTTTTAACGTCACCTCTTAACTCTTGTTTTGGAGTTCCTTCACAAATTTCAATCATAATCTGTAAAGCTTTTTCTTCTCCATATATAGAAGTTAATGTATTAGCCAACTGCCAACGTTGAGCATGCTTATAATGACGTTTTCCAGAACTTTTTGATATATCCCTGTCATTAATGCCTGAGATATTTGTTATCTCAATATTTTCATCTTCTTTAGTTTCTGTATTAAACCATTCAAGCTTATGAAAAATATCTTTTAAGTCAGGATGTGTTATCCAATCAATACTTGTAACTCCGCTATGAAATGCAGACTCAAAATTAACATCTAATCTTAAATCTTTAAAATTAGTATTAAGTAATGCATTATTATCAGATGAAATAAAAATACCTTGTTGAGGCTTACACATCGCCATATCCATATACTTAAATATGTCATCTTTTGTATATCCAAATTTCTTTGAATATTTCATAAGAACAATATAAATATATGAATACTTATGTCTAAAATTGCATACATACTCAATATGTCTTGCATTAGTCTCAATTGATATTGGAGTTATTTTTGTCCAAACGTGACAAGATTTTCCTGAAGCAGAAATACAGCATCCTAAGAACCAATTATATTGTTTTAATTCATTAAATAAAACTTGCTTTAAATTTAATGCTAATGCTGCATCTTTAATATCAATATCTATAATCTGAAGTCCATTCCAAACATTATAAGACATATCACCTATAGGACGTTGATTTGTTGAAGATGAATAAACAACCTTTCTTTTGATTTTTTCAGTATTCTTATATGTTGGGTCTTTCATTAAATTATATATATCTCCCCAGTTCCATATAATGCCTACTTTTTCATAAATGCTATTTACTACTAATGTCTCAATAAATTGCAATTGGTCTGAAAAGAATTCTTCTTGTTCTTCTTCAGTGCATTCATTATAATTTTCTGAACTATAATTTTGTTCTATAATATTTTCATTCATTTCATTTAGTTCATTATAATCTGGAGATATCTGACTAAATGAAGTTAATATATCTGTTATTGATTTTTCTTTATTACTATATGTATCATTTATCTTTTTTAAATAGCTTCCTAAATTAGAATATAATTCAGACATTAATATTATTTATATATTTTGTAAATTTAAAATAGTTTAAAATTATATAAAATTAACATAAAAAATTAATTATTTAACCATGTTTTTAATTCATTTATATTCCAAAATTCAATATAATTTAAATTATTTTGCTTAGCAATATTTCTTTTGTTTACATCTCTAATAGTCCAAGTATTAATAGCATTATTATAATATTGAGTATTCTTTTCTTTCCATGATTTTAATATTAATTGATCTTCTTTACTATTTTCATTATATGGATGATTACAATGTGTCCATCCATAATTACATTCTATATATAAATCTAAACTTGGAATATAAAAATCGCAATTAAATGGATATAATTCAGATCTATATTGCCTTATAATATCAGAATATTTTTCTTTTAATAAATTATATGATATATCTTCTGACTTTGATTTATTAAATGTATTATTTTTACGTTTTGTAATAATTTGATTTTTAATCATAGATTCCCAATCAATTTTATTTTTAATTTCTTCATATTTCATTGGATTATCTACTCCATATTTATTAATAAATGTATTTTTTATTTTTTGTTTAATTTCATCTAATTTTGATACATTATCAACTCCATATTTTTTTAAGCATGTTTCTTTAATTTTATTATGTATATCATTTTGCTGTAATTTAAGTTTTTCTTTTACTTTATTTTTTATATGATCATTTTTTAAAGGATTATCTACTCCATAATGTTCTAAACATGTTTGTTGTTTTTTTATTTTAATACTATCCAATTGTGAAATATTTTCTACTCCATATTTTTTACTAATTATATCACTTAATGATAAAATTTTTAACTTATTTGCGCATTTATTTGAACATGTTTTTCTATATGGTATATTTGGTAATCTAGTAAAATGTAAAATATTTCCACATATTTTGCATACTGGTTTAATTTCTATTTTATAATATATTCTTACAATTGATTCTAATATTGATTCGCTATCATTAAATCTTTTATTTAAATAAACTACATATATATCTGGAATGTTATTAAGTTTTTTAGTTGATAATCTTAATTTATTTCCATATTTATAATAAAAGTATTTAAGTATATCATTATCTGTCATATAAAAAATTATTTTTATATAAATTTAATTAATATAGAATTTATGCAAAATTGTGTTCAATCATCTCAAAATAATAACGTTAATATGGAAGAGTTTCTAAAACAAAAAGCTCAATTAGAAGATCAAATGGATTATAATTTTATACAAAGAATAATTCAAGATATTACTCAGTCATGCGCATTGCCTCTTCCATTGCCTGCGTCTGCTATACCTCCACTTATCTGGCAAGCCGCAAGCTATTTTTGGGAAAACTATGATTTAGCAGTAGAAGAAAGATATTATTGTGTTCGTAATATTGATTTTTGCAAATATGGGGCAAATAACATTATAACATTACCAGCAAGAATAATATCTGTATTTGGCGTATATAAAACAACAAATAGTTTTAATTATGGTATTATGGGAGACTTTTCACTTGAACGTATGATATTGAATAACTCAGCTTTAGCTTCTGGTGCTGGTGGATCTCTTTCAGATGTGTTTGGTTCAGGTACAGGATATAATCTTACTGATGTAATGGGAGCTTTACTTGAAGTATCTACTTATCAGGCAATGTTTGATTCGCCCGTAACATTCAATTATAATCCGTATTCGCATAAATTAGCTATACTAGGAGCATTAGGAAATTCTGATTTAATATTGCAATGCTTCTTAAGATGCAAAGTACAAGATCTTTATCAATTATATTATTTCTTTAGATATTGCGTATGTCTTGGAATGCGCGGCCTTGCAACTATCATTGGTTCATATGAATTCAAAATGCCAGGCAATATAACAATTAATTACCAAAGATTTCATGATATGGCGACAGAAGAAATGGATAAAATACATGAATGGATTGTAACACAGCATTCAGCAGACTATTTCTTTAATAGTAATACTGTATAAAAAAATTATATAAGTTATGAAGCAAATATCACAATACATATTAGAAGGAATTAAATTAAGTGCATCTTCTAAAGTATATATACAAAAAAATAAAACAAACATATATAATGGTTTAATATCTGATAATTGGAAATATGATAGTTGGCAAGGTAGTAAAACTGGTATAAAAAAAATATTTTCATATATAGATAAAGAATATTTAAAAGAACATCCATGTACTCAAGATGAATTAAATTATGGTGTAGATAATCAAAGAGGAGAAAAAAGTTGGATAGATGTATGTAAGAAATGCAATCAAATTGCAAAAATCATTGAAACTTGGCCAGCATATATTATTCCAAAGAAAAGATCATTTCATGGAACAAAAATAGATACAAAAAATTTGCCAGGACTTATTAATACAGATGATTTAAAAATAATAATGCACAGATATGATAAAAAATTTGAAATAATAATATGTGATAATTCAAATAATAGTATGTTAATTACATTTAAAAGAATATAAATATTAGCAAATAAATAATTATAGAGGATGTTTAATTTATTTGAATATATAAAAAATTATAAAGATCCTAAAGCTCCTCAGTCTTACGGAGATATTTTAGAAAACAATTCAATGATAAGCAGTTTATCACCGATTGAGCAAGCAATTTATAATCAATTTAAAATGTCAGATAGACAAAGATTGATAAATTCGTGTAAAGCAAGTTAATTATGAAAGTATTAAATTAAGTTCTAAATCAAAAACAATTAAAATTAAGTATGGATATTAAGCAAAATAGATCATATAGATCTGATGAATATAAGATATATATGTTTACTGGCAATAATAAATATGATTATGCGAAAAATGGAGTATTGAATAAATGTCTTCCAAAAATATTGTTTAAAGGCAACTCAATATTAGTTACATTTTTGCAATTAATAGACTTACGTATAATAATGATACTTAAATATGTAGATAGATTAAAAAGATTTAAATATGTAACTTGGTATGAATAATAAATATGCAAATAGAGGTTCTAATGAATCTCTATTTTGTTTATAATGACAATTTAGAAAAATTTAATATTTTTATTTATATACATTGATAAAAATTTAATTTAATATTTTAATGAAATTTGTAGATAACACTGGTCACATATTTAGTTTGCCTTCATATAAAGAAAAACCAATTGGCTATGAGTATGAAGAATATTCATATGTATTTTGGATTGATTCAACGTCAACTTCAAAGCTTTCAGTTAATAATTATTACTCAAAGCCAATATATGCATTATATGAATTATCAGATAATATTGATTTAGATGAATTAAAAGATGATAAAAAATCACCTTTAGATATTGAAATATATGTTGAGAATTCCAATGTATTTAAGTTAATATCATCTAATGATTTACAAGAATACATATTGTCAGATAAGTATAATAACATAAATGACTATATTGATTTAAATGATTATAATCAAGAAAACTCAATAATCAAATCAAAATTAACTAATAAAGATCTTTATACAGTTGTTACATCTGAAAATGTTAGTAATTTGACATCAATAGATTATTTATTAATACCTATTTATCCAATATGTATGTCTACTGAAGATGGCACATGGATAACAAATATAATGATTCATATTAATAATAAGAATGATGATACTAATGAATGGTGCTATTTTTCAGTTGGCGGTGAATTTGTAAATGAATATGAAGAATTGATTATTAATGGAAAAAACCAAGGTGTTAATCTACCAAAAGAAATAGTAAAAGCAATATATTCTGAAAGTTTATATAATGATGAATTTAATGAATCTTTATATAATGAAAAACTAAAAGAATATTTATTGAACATAATGTCAATAAAAGGTGAATGCGGAAATTTCAATTCTGTTATTCATTCATTAAAATGGTTTGGCTATGGGGATAAGATAACATTATCTAAATTATTAAAAACAGATAATGAATTTAAAGCTCAATATATAAGAGACTACTTTAATATATCAAATGATGTAATTACTTCATTTAAGACATTTATGACTGATTCTTTAATATCATTAATGATAATGATCAATAAAGAATTAGACGAATGCTATAAATTTGATACTAATAAGTTTTTCTTTGGTGAGAATAAGCCAAAACTGCAAATGCTAATAGATTCATATATAAAAGTAAAAATAGGAAACCATGATATGCCTATTGAAGATGATGATGAAAAATATTGGTATTGGCAGCCATACTTTAAATTTTCATTTGTTGAATTAGGAATAAAGTTAATGTGCGTGAAATATTATCTTAAGACATATTTTCTTCCTATTCATTTGAACATACATAAAGCATCATTAGGATTAAGAGTATTCGCAAATGATATTAAGTTTACAAATAAAATTGGATATAATATAACATATCCTTATATATCTATAAATAATAGAAATAATGATGTTGATTTTATTGGAAGTGGAATTCATTATTTTACAAAGCAATTGCATTATGTTGATGATCATTTTAATGAATATGAGCTTCCTAGCATAAGTAATGATAATAATGATTGGTACTCAATAAATGATACATGTGTTAATATTCCAATTCGTTTCAATAAGAATGAATATTATAATTGCGTACTTTTATTAATAAAGAAAAATACAAATGCATTATTATACGAATCGCATTTCTCATTTATACAGAATGATGAATATTCATATAAGAATTTTATAATATATCCAAAAAAGTTAAATTCATTCATATCTATAAAAGATGATGAAGTTTCAGTTAATTCTAAATATTTTGAATATTGGATTAATTCTGACTTTATGATTAAGCTATTAGTAAATAATAAATGGTATGAATATGATTTTAAATTAAAAATCAATAAGCCAACAATAGACTTTGGAAAACTTAGATATAGATATTATCTTAATGAGCATAATTATCTTGTTAGTAAAATAATAAATAAGAACATCGGTGATAATGCAAAATATCACTCAATAATATATGCAAGTGATGAAGATATTGATAAGATAAGAAGCACCATTATAAATACAAATATCAACATTGATGAAACAGATATTTATAAAATAAATGATATCATATATAATAATCTTAATTTATATGATTATCATGGTGATGCCAAAAACACATATATCAATACAATAGATTTCAGTGACGAACAAAAGTTATATCAATATTTTGCAAATAACTATAATATATATTCGCCGTTTAAGCAACTAAAAAATATTGATACACAAAATCATAGAATTATATTCAATTCATATATGCATAATGAAAAATTAGTAAATATGAATAATATAAATTTTGATATTAACTTTTATAAGATATTAGAATATCATCTTAATAATAACTTAATGTATATTGATGGCACATTATTAGATAATGAGTTTTATCAATATATAATATATGAATATAATGGAAGAGCTTATGAGATCATAATTCATAAAGACTTAATTGGCGAAGACATAACAATTCCAGAACATTATCTTAATATGTATGATAATGTAATGATATGCGCTTGGAATGAAAATATATATATATTAGCAGAAACAGGATCTAATAATGATGCTTGGCAATTAACAAAGTTAAGTACTTTAATAACACAAGAAGCTAATGAAAATGATGACACACCATTCTTGTCATATGACTCATTAGATTTTGAATATAATAAAGAAACAAAATCTTATTGGAAAAATGGAAAAGAATATATCATATATGATAAGTTGCATTCAAACACAGAAGCAATATATTCAAAATATAAATCAATTGTGAATTTGCCAAATCATTTGAAATATAAAAACAATATGCATTTATTTGGAATATACACAACAGAAACACATGAAAAGAATAAATTGATATTCCATAATGATATTGACATATATGTAAATGGAATTAGATTTAGACATGGCAAATATATTAAGTCTCAAGATCCAAATAAAGAATATGAATCATTAAAGTTCTATATAGACGGTACGCTTAATACTACAATTGATTCAAGATATCCTGACATATACGGATTAGAATGGATAAACAACACAAGTAGATATTTTGATTCTAGTCTTAATGATACTCCAGTTGAGACAATTGTTTCTCAATACGGGTTATATGCAAAACGAAATTATAAAAGATATTTTGATAATTTGAATTCTGAAAACTGCCCAAAAGTATGGGAGTTAGAAGATATTGATGAATATGATGTCAATGAGTTTTCTTATTATTTAGATGAGCATAATACAAAGGCATATGAAGGATACTATCTTACGTTAGAAGATTTCTATATAAATAAGCAATGCGAATTGCCGTCATTTATTTTATATGATGGAATGGAAATATATATTGAAGACAATAAATATTATTTTGACGATGAAAAATTAAAAGATGCATTAGATAATTCTAAGCCTTATAAGAACTTATTAAAATATGAAGTTGAATTCTTAGATCAAAATAATAATGTAATGACTAATGTATCATTAAGAAATATTCAAAATACTACATATAGCAAGGTTAAAGTTACATTCTATTATAATAAAGCAATAACAGTTAGAAATAGATTTTATTCATTAGACGAATTCTTAAGTAAGCATAATGAACTTAATCCTGTTATATATAAAGTAGATGATAAGTATTATATGCGTACATCAAGATATGAAAAGATTGAATTGATTAAGTTTGATGATAAGTACCAATATTTTGATAATGAAGAAAATCATATCATATCAAATCAGAATCCTTCTACATATTGGTATAATGTAGATAATGAGTCTATTAAGTCATTGCCATCATATCTTAATGAATTAGAAAGATATGCTTATGATATGTCAGACGCATCAGATCTTTCTATAGATGACTTTCATAGCTATATGCAGACATATATTGAAAAGAACACAAGATCAAGATTATCAGGTCAATTTGTAGATGATTCTGATGAAGTAAAATATTACTATAATAATTATTTAGAAAAAGACCTTACAGGATGGAAGGGAAAATATAGAATAGAGTTAGATACTAATTTAAACGATAATAATGAAATACGTATCATTGTTGAAGTTATTGATAAGAATAATAATATAAGTGCATATATAAATAATATAAATGGAGCATTTGAATTATCTGGTGATGAAAAGAATGTTAAGTTATATATACAATTATTAAATTCTGCTACAAATAGAACTTATCCTGAGCATACAATATATTTCATACCTAAGTTAATTCACATATATGTAGATGAAAATAGACTTACATATAATTATGAGCAATGTGGCGGAAAAGACAATCCATATATAAATGTAAAGTTTTTGAATAAAGAATACATTTATGGAAATAATAATACAGAGTATATATATAATTTATATAATGACTTCTTTAATTTAAAATTCAATATATACGATTCATATATTGAGCATGATGCCACAATAAATAAAAACAAATTGAATGTAAGTCTTTTAGAAAGCGTATTTGACATTAATGACGCAATTAAATTAACATCATATTTAGACTATGATTTTTATCTAATGCATGATGATAAATATTGGTATGGACTTTATATATCACAACAGACTTGCGATAACATAAGAAATAATTATGATTTGAATATTGATGACTCAAATAAAGAAATGGAATTCTTTAGTAAGACATTAAATTATCATTATATATTAAGATATGAACGTACATCACAAGAATACTTATTGAATAGATTAGAATTTATTTCATCTAATGGATTAAATCATTTTAATAATGACGACATAATATGCTGTTATGTTCATAATAATGATATGCTTCCATTTAACGCTGACATAAGCTCAAAATGGAGCATTAAGCCAATGTCAATAGGAATGCATAATAATATGTCATATGATTCAAATGGCGAGCTTACAATATTGTCTTTGCCTAAGCAGTCATCAAAATATCAAAAAGGATATTATAAGATTGACGTTAGATATTCATTAGATCGTGACATACAGCATCAATTTAAAAATACATCAACAATATTAGTAAAATGAAAAGTATAAATAACTATATAAATGAAGGAATAAAATTAGGATCTAATTCAAAAATAGTCACATTATATAGATTTGAGCATATTGATAAAGAAGACCATAAATGTCTATGGGGATATAATTGGATATTAAATGATGACTATTGGGATACTGCTAAAGCATTATTAAATTGGACTCAGAAAAATTGTAGACTTAATACAAATGAACAGACATTTATAGAGAAATTCATTGAGTCTTTAGAAGAAAAGAAAAACCTATCAATGCAAGAAAAAATTAAAATATTAAATGGGAGTACAAATAATGGCTATTATACAAGACCTAAATGCTTATATGACATATGTAAGTTAATTAAAAAGCACCATGAAGAATCAAATGTTGGCATAGATAAAGATGAAATAGATAATGTCATAGATGAATTAGATAGATTATCAAATGGTGATATTAAATATTTAGATTGGCCACATTAATTTTTTATTATATTTGAATTATTTTATATATTTACTATTTTATATTCGTAACAAATATAATAGTAAATGAGAAAAATAGTTTTTATTAGTTTATTTTTAGTAAGTGCAATCAAGGGGTTTTCGTATTCAATATCAAGTAATGGGAAACAGTTTATAAAAGTTAAAGAGAGTTGCTCATTGACAGCATATTGGGATTCTGATGGATATTCTATAGGATGGGGCCATCATGGAAAAGATGTGAAAAAAGGAATGAAAATTTCAAAGACACAAGCAAATAAATATTTTAATGAAGACATAAAGAAGATTGAAAAGTCAGCTAATCGTTTAATTGAGCAATTGCCTTATTCATATAAATTCTCTCAAAGTTTTTTTGATGGGCTATGCTCATTAGTTTATAATACTGGTGAAGGAGGAGTTTTAAAATCAGAGTTTTATCAACGACTTAAGAAATGCAGAGTAAAGAATGGTAAGATCAATAAAGGTGATTTGAATTATTCTATTGCTGGAGTAAAGACTAGTAGAATTTTTTGCAAAGGACATGTTTCTCGTAGATATGATGAGCATAAGTTAATGTTAAATTAAAAATAAGATAATTATGAAAAATATTAAATGGTATTTGCAATATGCATGGTGCATGCTAAATATAATGATATTGGTACCGATTATATGGATTCAAAGTAAATATGATGAATATAAAGAATGGCGTTTAAGAACTTATGTTCAATATCAGATTGCTATGGAATATATGAGAAAACAAAAAGCATAATATAACACGTTTGAGTTTGAGTTTGGATTAATCCACTTACTTGTGAAAGTAGGTGGATTTTTAGTTTATTAATAATAATGAATTATTTTTATATATAGAAAAATATATATAGTTAAAAATATAATGAAATCTTTTCCAAGTACTCTTAATGAGTCAAGACATATGTATGGTAGCGGAAAAGCAAATGACTATGAGGCTGTATTTGATATTGAACGTTTGACTAAAGGTGCATTGAATTTAAATACAAGTATTCCTGTTATGCAAGAAATGCTTAAAGAGCAAAATATAAATATTGGAAACTTTAATGCATATACAAGAATGAGCACAATAAATAGTCCTGAGACTACGGTGAATACTAAAACAGATAAACAAATATCAACTTTTGACAAAGGATATGATGAAGAAGATCGTATAACTGGAGAAAATTTAAATTTTAATTTAGAATCTACTACTCAAGCTGAAAAAGTATATTTTGAAAATCCTTTAGAATTGCCTGCTGAAATAATTGCATTAGCAAAAGACTATGATTGGATATATAGATATAGAGCAAAAAGTATAGGGTCTGCTGGTGAAAAATCTGGTGAATCATTAAAAGTAGATATAGTTAATACTGCGATATCACCATCAATGTTTAATCCAATGTATGGTGTCAATTGTCTTGGCATAATTAGAAATACTCCATTATTAAATGATGTCAGTGATGTAGCTATACATCCAAAAATATCTGATTGCTCAATAAGAACATTATGTGCGTTATCAAAAGTTGCGAATTCAGACTTAGGAATGGCAAGATATAAATATGCAGATTTTATGTATTGTAAAGACTTAGGAAAAGTTCCAAATAACCATTTGATTACATTAAGAAAGTTCGCTCATCCAGTTGGAGACCATATATTTGAAATGTCTTCTCCAAAATATATAGAAAGTGGATATTCATTTGAGACTGAAGGTGATGTTGGACGTCTAATAACATGGTTTGATACTGATGATAATAAATTAGAAGATATTATAAAATTTAGCTATAAAGCAACTTGGAAAGAAATAAACAATGAAATACAATATGAAAACACAGAAGCTGATAATCCATCATCAGGAATAATTGGATTTTTATCTAATTCAATTAATCCAGTATATAATAGAGGTGTAGATGCTGGACAAGTTGGACATCATTCGCTTTGGGCATGGCTTGGCTCAAAAAGAACTCCAAGAGTTGTCAATGGTATTGGGCAAAACAATGGATTATTACGTAACTATGATAATCATAAAGTATACACACCAAAAAATACTATTCAATCAACTAATATATATGAAGGAAAACTTGAATTCTCACATGAGTTTACACTTAATTTTTCATATCAATTAAAAGCATACGACAATATTAATCCTCGTTCTGCGTTTCTTGACTTAATAGGAAACATATTAGAAGTAACTTATAGACGTGGACAATACTGGGCAGGTGAACGTAGAATAATTGGTCCGCCACAAGATCTTTCGGCATTTAGAACAGTTAATAATTTTATTGATAATGCTTGGGATAAAATGGGTGGTATACTTGAATCAATGAGAAATCAGGGAATTAATTTGCAATCTATTTTAGGATCAATATCTAATTTTGCATCAGGCTTATATAATAAAATTCTTAATATGGCTGGAGATTTTATAAATAATCCAGAACAATATAAAGAATGGGGTAAAGAGTTATATGATGGCCTTAAAAATTTAAATACAAAATATGCTTTTGCTGATGCTGCAAAAGGATATCTTAAGAATGTATTGGGACGTCCTAAATTATATGCATGGAATTCATTAATAGATGGATCACCAACTGGATTATGGCATGTAACAATTGGAAATCCTCGTAATCCAATAATAGCTATGGGTAATCTTATAATGGAAAACGCAACAATAACACAATCTGGTCCATTAGGCATAGATGATTTTCCATCTGAGCTTAGAGTATCAGTAACATTAAAGCATGCTAGACCGCGTGATATAACTGAAATTGGAAGAATGTATACAAAAGGCGCATCTGCTATATATAATGTATTAGCTCATCATGACATTAAAGATTTCTGGGGTTCAGACCCTGTTGAGAATGCGCAAACTCAAGAACAAGCAAAGGATAACCCTGAAGTAAAAATTAAAGAAGAGAAAAAAATAGATCGTAACAGTGAATTTCAAAAAGATGTTGACAGAGAATCACAAAGAAATGGATATTTCATGGCTACACCAATTGATGAAGGACTGCCAAATCCATTTTTGGTTAATGAAGAGCATATCAATATTATTCGTAAGAATAACTGGTCAGATCATATGCTAATAACATCTTTACAAGAAGCTGCATAATTTTTTTAATTATAGTTAAATTATAAATATTATAAATACTATTTTAAATAATAAATATATATGCATATGATAAATTAAATGAATAAACTTTTATATATAGGACTTAATGGTTTAGCAGGATCTGGAAAAGATACTGTTGCTAAAATGCTTAAGACTATTTTATCTAAAGAATGGGATTCTTTAGAAGAATGTAAGAAATATTATTTTTCAAGATATACAAATCCAACGCAATCTGCTACATTTCCAATATCAGAAGAAGATAAAAATTCTTCTGTCATGTGTATTGCATATGCAGATCAATTAAAAGAAATATGCTCATCAATATTTGGAATTCCAGTTCAACGTTTTTATCAGAATAAATCAAATGCATGGATCTGTATTAATGATAAATTCCAATATACAGAAATTAAGCCAGATGATGAGTTAATAACAACTGCTGAGGATTATTATTATAATGCATCAGGATATGCAAATGATACTAATAAGCATTGGATGTCTTTACGTGAAATATTGGTATATGTTGGAACTTATGTGTTACAGCAAAATATAAATAAGCAAATTTTTATAAATATTGTTCGTAATAAAATTAAAGAAGAACAGCATCATAATCAGAATCTTCAATATGTTATTGTTACAGATCATAGGTTTGTGCATGAGCTTGAATATATACATGAAAATAATGGCATAACAATAACAATTTATCGTAATTCTGTACAGCAATTAAACAATATTGCAGAACATGATTTAGATGATGAAGAAGACTATGATTATATAATTGATAACTCAGGATCATATGATCAATTATTTAAGACTATCTGGGATATTGTTCATGATGATGTAATTTTTAAAAATAAGACAATTGATTTATACACTCGCGACAATATTGATAATTATCTAAGATTAGTTGAAGAAAATGAATGGAGATATATTTATCAATTATGCTTACCTTATAAAATACAGAAATTATATAGGGATGAAGGTAAGATAACAATGATAGATCCTGTTGGTGGTCCAACAATATGCTTAGGACAGACAATTGAAGGAACTTACATAACTCCAGATATGATTACCATTGATGAGCATGAAAATAGGAATGATTTTTTAATATGGGCAAATAAATAATTTAATATAATTGGCAGAATTTAAATTCTGCCTTTTTATTTTTATTTAATTAAATTAAAAAATTAATATATGAATTTTTCTAATAATGTAATAAATGAATTATTTGAAGAGTTATCTCATTCAATAATAAATATTTATAAATTATGCTTAGAAGAAACTGGTGATGATTTAGGTCCAACAGAAAATGAAATAGATTATCATAATTTTATAACTGATGAATCTACTGGGACTATGTTAAGAGATAGATGGGATGATGTTATTAATCCAATTAATTCGATTGATGTATCTCAATATAAAAACTTCTTTATAGATTTATTAGCATTAATAAGAATATTTCCAGCAATCGGAAAATCAGGAAAAAGATCTAGTTATGCAGGGTACGCAATACAAGCTTTACAAAAATATGGAAGTAAAGTAGGCTTAATAGATGATAAAAGTAAATTGTTTGTATTAGCACAATTCATTTTTGAAAGTGGATATTTTAATTATATTGAAGAAGTTGGAAGAGGCTCTGGCAAACCTTATGGAACTAAATATTATGGAAGAGGACCTATACAGATAACATGGGAAAGAAATTATAAAACACTTACAGATAAATGGTTTCCATCAATTGGCTTAGATATTGATATTCATAAAAATCCTAATTTGTGCTGTAATTATGAAATAGGATGCATTGCGTCAGTTGGCTGGTTTTCATTAAAAGGAAATGGAACTGCTGCAGTACAGGCTGCTAAAATGGGAGATATTAGAGGATTAACAAAAGCAATAAATGGCGGATATAATGGAATTAACGAAAGAATAAATATAACTAAAAAATTATTAGACGGAATTAATTAATGAGCATACTTATATATGATGATGCAAGAAATGATTATTATGCACAAGAAGACATATATACTGCATTATTAAAAATTATTGATAAAAAACTATCAAATAAAAAGCCATCATCAAATAAATATCCAAAGCAAATATCAGATCCATATCCTACGCAAAGATATGTAGATAATAGTTTATATAATAAAAGCGATAAATATTTTGATGTTGACGCAGCTGCACGATGTCTAAATGCAAACGCCCATGCAAAATCAAAAACAGTATGCGCAACATATGTTAGATGGGCAATTGAAGCAGGTTTTCATGATCCAAAATCTACAAAGGGACATCCAGAAAATGCATGGGAATATATGAAATTTCTCCCAGGCATTGGATTTAAATATGTAGATACTGTTGACAGAGGAATGAATGGAACTAAAGGAGAATACATTCCACAAAAAGGTGATATTGCTGTATATCAAAAAAATAGAAATCCAAATTTGCCAGGACATATATGTATGTTTGATGGACACCAATGGATATCTGATTTTTTTCAAAGAAGCATATTTGTGTATCCTAGTTCCAATGTATCACATGCAAATATATATAGATATGAAAATGAATAATTTTTATGATGCAAGTTGCTTAGGATCATGTAATCCTGCGCAGATAGTTACATTAAGCTATGCTATAAAAGACATATCAGAAATTAAGATAATGAATAATTGTGATGCTTATAGTCATGATCAATTACTTTATAGCTATAGTATAGATAATGTATGCTGGTCATGCTATATGTCATATGATGAATGCTTAGCAAATACGATTGAATTAGATTCTGATTTTTATATAAGAATAAAATTAAGTGGTCAGATTTGTAGTCTTTATATTGGAGATGATCAAATTAATGATTATACTTCACAATTAGCAAATGAATTCAAATTTGGTTCTGAAGATAATTCAAATATATATAATCCTTATGCAAATTTAGATGGGGCTTTAGAATTACAACAAGTATTAGCAGAAAATGTATCTAATATTGTAGGAATTCCAATTTATTATTTTAAGCTTAGTCCAAGTGCAAAATCAAAAGACATAACATTCAAAGAATATGCTTTAATGGATGTTGAATCTGTTAAGCAAATTAAGTTAGTAATAGCAGATGGGCAAATGCCTTCATCAAAACCAGAATTTGCTGACTGGGGATTGGAGTTTCAGACAGACTGGGAAACTGAAATAACTAAACAGTCATTCGCAACAGCATTTGGCCCAACTGCACAGCCATTAGAAGGTGATTTGATATATATTCCAATGATGAAACGAATGTGGATGGTAAATGGCGCATACGAAGAAAAGAATGGCGCATTTATGTGGCAGGCAACTACATTTAAAGTAATGCTTGTGAAATATCAAGAAAAAGGCTCTGTTGACTTAGGAGAAACAGAAGAATTAGTCAATTCATTTGTAAAGAACAAATATGAAGATCTATTTGGAGAAGACAATAATGCAACATATGATTCAGGAGAAGCTAGTACGGAAGCACCTTTATATGCAGCAAATACATTATATTCAGTTTTTGAATCTGATGCTACAAGAAAGTATATAACATGTGACAGTGTTGATATTGTTCCTAATGATTTATATTATAAAGGCACATTGATATCTGATTCTAAATATATATTTAGATTAAATACCGTTGAGTCAAAAATAATTTATCAAAAACAATTTTGCGGAGATGAATGCACGTGCTCGTTTATCATTCATCCATTTATAGATAATTATGAAGCCCCTATTATTCATATAGGAGACTTAACAATTAATATTAAGCAAAATCAATTTGAATGTGAGTTATATATAAATAAAGATCCAAATAATAAACTTACGTTGCAATCAAATAATAGTTATCTTTGCGTATTAAGGTTTAGTAAATGTATGAACTTAATTGATTTTAATGCATATGAATATACATATAATAAAAACATACCATTATATAAATTGCAAAAAAATCATTATATGTTCAAAATGGATGAACCTATAAGTTCATATGTAAGTAAATATAATATTGAATATTCTATTCCAGAAAAATCTACAATATATTTGTCTAATTTCTTTGGCACCATAACAAACTTTAAGTTATTTGATATATATAATGATCAATTATCTGAACTATTGCAAATGTATCCTACGCATCAGCATTTAATGATTAATGATACTGCAAGAAAAATAGTTGGACATCCAGGTGTAGCTTTAAAATAATTAAATAATATTTGAAATTATTATAAAGATTTCTATATTATATTTGTAATTTAAATAAATATAATATGAATAAAGTTGATAAAAGTCAATGGCGTCAATATGTTAAAAAATATTGTTTTAATGTAAAAAATGTTCGGAAGAATAATGAATATTTGCTTAAAAATGCTACTAAATGGCGTATAGTCTCAATTAATACTTTATGCGTATCAAGATATATTATTGAGGGATTACTAGATAATGAATGGAAAATTTTAAAAGGCACTGATGTTATATATAGTACTGAAAGCAATCACTGGTTTAGAAATTGTGAAAATGCTTATAATAGATGCAAGAAATTAGCACGAAAATTCTCAGAAATAAAAATAAATGATTTGATTTACGAATCTGCATTTGCTTCAATGAAATATGGCGCAACTGGTTATAAGGATATTGAATTGAAAGATTTAGAAATTTATTAAAAATTTATTTTTATATATAAGAAGCATACAAATATATTATCGTTATGCTTATGGATAATTATAAAGGAATTAAAGCATCCGAACTTATTAAGCAATTAAAAACTTATATGAACAAATTTGGTGATTTATATGTATGTAAAGAAAAGAATGGAGATATAAGACCAATATTTTTTATAAATCACTATCCAAATACAGATTACTTTGAATTGACATGATATCACTTAAACAATATCTTACTGAAGAACTCCATGATGTAATCGTTAAAGTTGGAGATTATTGGAGAATAAAAGGTCATGCAGGAAAAGGAACCAATACTCCTAAAAGAGGTTATTGGAAAGCTAAATATGAAACAAAAGAAAAAGCTGAAAATGCATTAAAAGCTTATTTTGCAAATAAACATTAAATAATTATGAAATCTCTAATATTATATATAAATGAAAAAATCAAAGATCTTCCTAATTCTGTTAAAGGATTAATTGTATTTGATATTGATGATACAATATTAAAAGTTGATCCTTCGTTAATGGGTGTTTATAAAAAGGAACCAGGCAAACAAGAAATAAGATTAACAACTAATGAGTTTGCTAAAGATCCTGACGCAGAGGATGAATCAAAAAAATCATGGTTTGATTATAGAGATTTTAGAGATCCAATTAAAGTATATAATTCAATTATTTCAGGTACGCCATTAATTAAGAACTTGAAAATAATGGATGATTATATTAAAGCTGGATATGATTTTTGTTTTTTAACAGCTCGTGGTTGTGAAGAAACAATTAAGAAGGCTATTGGAGATTTTTTAAAATTCAGAGATAAAGATGGAGCACTTAAGGAACTTGGTGATTCATTTAAGAAAACTTTCTCACATGCAATAAATGATTCAGAAAAGAAATATCCAGGTAAATCAGATGCAGAAAAGAAAGCAATAGTACTTACAGATCTTTGTAAGAAATATGATAGAGTAGTATTTGTAGATGATGATAAGAAAAATGTAAATGCTGCACGTAATTTGAATATAAAGAATCTTAAAGTAATCAAAGCTTGGGATGAATAAATAATATTAAATAAAAATATAATATAAGAAGATTAATATTTTGTATTAGTCTTCTTTTTTAATCTTTAAAGATATATAATGTTTTAACATTTTTTATATTCTTAATGAAGACATATAATATTCTATATTTTTATTTTTATATATAATAAAATGATTAGTTAAATAATGAAACATTTATTAGAATACTGTAAATATTTTTTTGAAGATGAAGAAAATATTAAATTAAGAAAACAAATTATTGATTATGTTGATCCAAATAAAGGAGAAGCCCATATTTCGGATGATACATTAAAAAAAGCATATAATGTATTACAATCATTATCTGATTCTGATTTTAAAAAATTAAAAAATGAAGTATTTAAAGGAAATATTGAAGGATTTAAAGAATTAGCTCATCTTTTAGAAAAAACTGGTAATAAAATAAATATGATGCAAGCTTTATTACATAAGCATGAAGGAGAATGTTTTTCTACATTTAAAGATTTATTGGATAATTCTGGAAAAAAGAATCTTTTTGATGTAATACTTAATAATAAATTTATTGAAATATATGGAGATAAAGAAAAAGCTAAACATTTTTTAGAAGAACTTATTAAAATTAAATATAAAGATGCAAATGATAAGGGCGTAGGTCGCGGAGAATTATATTTATTTTCATTATTTAAAAATACAGCAAATGCAAATAAAGGAGATGTTAAAATTGATAATCATGATATTGAAGTAAAAATGTCAACATCTAATTCTGCAAATGGTGGTAGAGTTATGGCATCAAATTTAAATCTTAAATCTCCTAAAGATATGGCTTTATTTTTGGAAGACAAATATAATTTATCAAATGTTCGTTTAGGAGGTTTTAATACAATGAATAATTTGATTAAAAATTTTAATAATGAGGAAGAAGGATTTAATGCAATATTAGAAGCAATTCTTTATCAATTTCCTTGGTATAGTGATAAAAATTTAAAAATTTTAAAAGAATTTATTAAAATTGATAAGCAAAATCTTGGCCAACAATTAATAAGAATACATGGATGTTTAGCTCTTATTGAATATCATAATGCTGATAAATGGGAATATCTATTAGTAGGTAACACATCAAATGGAAATTATTATATGATTGATGGGAGCAAACTTAATATAGATAGTTTAGAAGATAGTTTAAATTATTTGTATAGTGATACACATTTTGTATTTAAAAATGGACCGTCAAATTCTGCTGGAGCAAATAATAGAAATTATGTTTCTGATATATATGTTTCAACAAAAAATAGTATATATAATAATTAATTATGAATGAAAATTTAAAAGAGGTTCGTATATGTCTTGGTCGTTTCCAACCATTCACATTAGGTCATTTAAAAATGGCTACATATAAAGATCTTAAAGGTCCTGATAAAGAACAACAAGATAAATTAAGAGAACAACCTAACTTAAAAGAAATAGCTAAACAAAAGACTGTTATATTAGCTGTATCAACACCAGAAGATAAAGTTGATACACGTCATCCTTTTAATGATCAAATTATGAAAGATGAATTTGATTTAATTAAAAAGAATTATAAAGATGAGATTGAAGATATATTACCCGTAAAAAGTGCAGATATATGTGCATGGGGAGCTATCATTAAAGAAGCAGGATATAAAGCTTCTGTTTGGTTAACTGGCTCAGATGAATTTAGTTTCTATAAAGGAATGACTATTAAAGTTCCTGAATATGAAGAAAAGAATTTAAAAAATTGTGCTGGTGCTTATACTCCATCATTCTATGTAGAAGAAATTGAAAGAACTGAAGATAAAGATTTTGTATCATCAATATCAGGTACAAAGGTTCGTCAGTCATTATTAGATGGAGATAAAGAACTTTTTGTTAAAATGATGCCAAAAGGTATGGAGAAATATTTTGATGAGTTTAAAGAGAAAGTAGAAAATGCTCCAGAACCTAAAAAGAAAGAATCTAAATCTGGTAAAAAATCAAATAAAGTTAAAGAAGGATTAATATCACTTAAAAACTATATATTAGAATCATTAAAATGAAGCATTTAATAACTTATATAAAAGAAGCATTAGTTATAGAAGGTGGTAATGCAGTTAAAGCTGAGCCAATTCCTGCAATAATAGCTCCTAAAGTTTATGATGAAATAGAAAAGAAAGTTCATTCAGTATCTAAATTTAAAGATATAGATATGGCAGCATTGGGTAGCATTGGAAAGAAAGCAGATGACCAAACTAATGGTGATATTGATGTTGCTGTAAGAGTTGATACGAAAGATGAACTTAATGAAATAGTTGACACTTGTTTTAAAGACTGTGAAATTAATTATAATACAATGAAGACCATCACTTCATTTGGATATCCTTATAATATAGATGGATATAAAGGAATAGCTCAAGTAGACTTTATGATAGTTCAGAAAATGGACTGGGCTAAAGCATATTATCATTCACCAAATTTAAAAACTGGTGAATCAAAATACAAAGGCGCCATACGTACTGCTATGCTTGCTGATATAATAGCATGTATTCCTGTTCCTGATGTTAAAGATGAATATTTTGATGATGGCGTTACTGTTAAACGTAAATGGAAACATACATTTAACACAGAAGGCGTATTTATTCAATTAATAGATTATTGTGGTAAGAAAGGTGAGCCAGTTAAGAATGGTAAGAAATTAAAAGAATTTGAGAAATTGGTTACTAATGATCCTCTTAATATGGTAAGATTCATATTTGGTGAAAAAGGCACATTAGAAGACATTAATTCTGCTGAATCATTATGGAAAGCAATTCATGATCCTTCAAAATATAAATGGGGAGATGAAGTTCTATATAATACTGAAAAGAAAATAATAACAGATAAAATGCTTATTGAGAAAATCAATAAAGAAGATTTTAAATGTACACAATATAAAGAATAATGGAGCATTTAATTGATAAATATTTAAAGAAGCCTGAAGTAGTCAAAGAACTATTTCAAAAAGAAGTATCTATAAGTCTTAAAGTAGACGGAGCTGCTTTTCAGATATCTTATGATAAAGAGAACGATAGCATAACATATCATAAACGTGGTGGTTCGTCCAAATCATTAGGCCCAATTATTGATGAGTATACTCAATTGATGAGAAAGAACATTAATGATGCTATTGATTATTTTGAATCTAAAAAGGAAGAAGTTAAGAAGTATAAGTTCTATGCTATTGAAATGTTTAACGATTCATATATTCTTTTGACTGTTATTGATAATGAAGACAATATTATTGATGATAGAAATAAGTTAATAGAAATATCAAAATCATTAGACATAGATTGTGTTCCTATTTTATTTGAAGGCAAATTAAGTTCAGAACAAGTAGAATCATTATTATCTATGATGACTTTAGAACCTGAGACTTCTAATGATACATATAAGCAATATCTTACTAATATATTTGGAAAGGGTGATTATCAGAAATTTTTAGTAGGAGATGAAGTTGAAGGAATTGTATTGACATGGAATATTGATAATGTCATTTCACAATACAAGATTATCAATCCTGCGTTTAAGACACGTCATGATAAAGAAATAAAACAAGGTAATGAAGATTATAAAAAAGAAATAGAAGAATATATTAGTCTTTATAAATTGATATATGAAACTATTAATAAGATTGGTAAACATGAAAATGATAATTGGATTAAAAATCTAAATACTAATTTTATTAATATGATCAATGATGAAGAGTTTAAATCTAAATTTGACAACATTATAAAAACATTACAACCTAAGTTTAAAGATTTCTTTACATTACAAATCAATAAAGCTTCCAAAGAAATACAGGACTTAATTAAAGAACATGGAGATAATATGAAGTTCTTATATGAAAAATATTTACAAGTATTTTTTAAAGCTAAAAAACGTAACTATTTTATATCTAAAGAATTTCAATTGAATGTTAATAAAGTAATTGAAAGATTACAATCAAAAAATGAATCATTAAAATTATATATAACACGTATGAAATCATTAAACAATTATATAAACGAATCAGAATATAATTCATCTGATTTAGAAAATCTTAAGAAACAACTTCTTAAAATGAATGATGGCGATAGAATTCATGCTGTATGGGGTGTTCGTGAAAAATGGACAGACGCAACCCGTAAAGACAGAATGGTTGATTATGCTATTTCTATAGATAAAGAAAAAGACAATAAATATGTTATTTGCGGTGTAATTGATTTTCCAGCTCATGATTTATTCTGGGATGCTTTAAGAGAATCTGGAGTAGAGAAGTGGTATCATTTCAAAGGATGGGCAGTTAGACTAGGATATGAAGATATGATCAAAGTTCTTGATGCTATGCCAAAATTCTTTAATAAATATCTTAATAAAAACGGTAAAGGTATTTGGCATTATCTTTCATTTGACAAAAAAGAATGTGAAGAGGAATGCAAGAGACAACTTAGACCACTTACAATTACTTCTTTAGAAGATGAAATCAGAGGAATAGAGCAAGGCATTAAAGATCTTGAAGCAAAGAAAGCTCAATTACAAGAACTTAAGAAAGCACAAGCAGAAGAAGATTTGTTCAAATATGCAAATAGTGAAAAATAAATAATCAATAATATGAAATCAATTAGTGAATATATTATTACAGAATCAGAAATAACATCAATAAATGAAAAATTATCTTTTGGTGATAAACTTTATTATATTGCCTGTAAGATAATGGGTCTTGATTGTATGACACAAGGAAAATATATTAAAGAACTTAAAAAATTTGTTGAAGATCATTCAAATAATAAAGTAAGTATTATTGTTAAAACTTATAAACAAATCAAAAATGATTTTGATAATTGCTTAAATAAAGAAGAAGAATTAGATTCTTCAGATTGGGGAAAATTCAATATTGAAAAGGGCATTAAAGAAGGTCATTGGTTGAACGATATTAAGTTAGAAGATAATTTTCCTTTTGTATGTTATTACAATAGAAGCAATAAAGACAAATATGTGTTAGAGCCAGATTCATTATGGTTTATTAAAGAAAAAGATAAAAAAGGAAATCGTGAAATGACAGGATATTTGTCTTTAGATAGTGAAAATCCAGTTGCGTTTGGATGGTGCGTAAAAAATATTCGTATTCCGCAAGCTTTAGATTATAATGAATATCTTGAAGATAAAAAGAAACAATCTGAAGAGAAAAAGAAAAAAGAACAAGAAAGTATTAAAGCATCAATAAAGCGTATGGAAGATGAGCTTGTTAAACTTAAAGAATTAGTAAAAAATAAAGAATAATATTATATGAAATCACTTAATAAGTATATTATTGAAAATAAATATTTTCAACAATCTTTTAATGAATCACAAGATAAGTATTTTACACAACAAGAAATTGGAAAGATAATGAAAGATATGTGGGATAAGAACGGTCAATTTTATAAGTTTGTAAAAGATAAAGTTGATTCATTATCCGCTGGAAATATTAATGATTATCTTGACCAATGTTTAGATGATGATAGATGCACAGCAGAATTTGCTGCATATATTGAGATGGTTATAGGACGTCATAATTTTAATTTAGAACAAGTGCAGAAATTTATAAATACAAATGATTTAAAAGGATGAAATCAATTAATGAATATATAATGGAATCTTCTTCATCAGCAATAGTAAATAGAATTAAAAAAGAATTTGAAAAGGAATTTGGAAAGACAGTTACTATTGGTTCAGGTAAAGCAAATTATAGACAGTTATATGATGTATATATCTATGATGATAAATTGGAGACTTTGCAAAAGGTAAATGAAATACTTAAGAAGCATATTCCTATTTGGAAAGGATTTACTGATGATGAAATGAAAGATAAAATTAAAGAAAAGGAAGAATTTTTCAAGAAACACAAAGATGATAAATCAGTAACATTAGATAGATATCCTATTGAATTTTTTAGATTTACATCAAGAGATTTGCAAAAATAATATAAAATATGAAATCAATTAATGAATATATAAATGAAGAAAAGAAAACAACTGGCGCAGGCTGTGTAGAGATGGTTAAGACAATATTAAATCAATTATCTAATGAGCATTCTGATTGTAAATATGATAAAGAAAAAGAAACATGGATTGGCAAAGATGCTGATTTATGGAAAGGCGCAGGTCAATTCTTATATGATTATATGCATGAATTGAATCAATCAGACTTTAAGAAAATAGTTGATGCTATGGGCTGGGAGAAATGGATTCCTGATGTTAATGATATACATCCTGCAGAAATTTCTATGTGTATGTCAATGGAACTTTCTAAATAAAAAAATATAATTTATTGATATGATTGAAGGACTTATAATATTTGCGTTAGGTTATGTATGCGGAAAATATACTGACCAAGTAATTAGTTTTTGTAAAAACATATATGATAAATATTTCAATAAAACGGGTAATTAAGTTACCCGTTTTTCTATTTTATAATAAAAAGATATAGTATGAAGAAAACTTTAGGAATACTTTATAATGAAAATTTTAATGAATCATCATTTGAGTCTGGATGTGGTGGTGCAGAAGCATGGACTATTCAGATAGCAAAAGAATTTATTAATCATAATTATCATGTGATTATATTTTCACAATACGAAGATTGGTTTTTATATGATAGTGGCGTAGAATATGTGCCAATAAGATTCTTTAAATCAAGAATACAATATCAGTATTTTGATGAATTTATATTTGTACGTTCACTTGATAAATTTTATGATATATTCGTAAAATATAATGATTGTGAAAATATTTATTTGCAATCTCATGATATGTTTATTTGGCAAGATGGGATATATAATGAAAAATTTAACTATGAAGAAAATAATAGATTTGATAAAGTAAAGAAATTTATTGCGTTAACTAGTTTTCATAAATGGGAATTAATGGAATATAACAATATACCAGAAGATAAAATTGAAATAATTGGCAATGGTTTAGATTCTAGTACATTTGCTAATATTGATCTTTTGACTAAACAGGCAGTTGATCATTCAATATTATGGGCATCATCATTTGGACGTGGCGGTGACATATTAGTAAACGATATTATGCCATTAGTAAAGAAAGAAATTCCTGATTTTGAAGTACATATATGTGGATATGCAGATCATGTGCCTGAAGAAATAAAAAATAATAAAGATGTAAGATTCTTAGGAACATTATCAAAGGAAGATTATTATAAAGAATTCTTTAAGCATGCTTGTTGGTTCTTACCATGTGTTGTTGTAGAAGATTTTGGCATTTGTGCTGCAGAAGCTGCAATGTGTGAATGTGATATCATATCGCCATTCAAGCATGGGATGAAAGATGTATGTGATATATTCACTAATTTAAAAATGCAGAATGAATTCAAAGTAGAAGAATCAGATGAATACCATTATAGCACATATAAATTGAATATGACTACATATGATTATGAAAAAGCATGCAAGGAAGCTGCAGAAAAAATAATTGATTCTATAAATAATTATTATAATGAAGATAGAATTAAGATAAGAAGCATATGCAAAAAATATATAATAAAAAAATATACATGGCGTAACGTTGTAAATAAATGGCTTAATATGTTTGAATTAAATTTTAGTTAAACTTAAATTATATTTTGAATTATATAATAAAATATCTATATAATATATACTAAAATCAAACAAAAATGGAATTGAAAGATTATTTGATAGTTTATGGAAAGGATACTCTTCGGGGTGGTCCATGTTATAAAGAGACAGAAATTTCTTGTGATGACTTAATTAAGTATATGGATATCATAAAAACCATTATACTACACAAGGATGACAATATCAATTGGATGTGGGGAGTAGATCTTATTCCTAATAATGATCCTAATATTCCTTATGCTTATATTGAGCATTATCGTTTATTTGAACTTTATCCAGATTTGCCTAAACGTAAGCTTTTAGACTTTCAATATTTTTTGCCTGGAGGAGTAACAAAAATTGAGTCAATAAAAATTTTTAGAGGAGAAAAAGTAAAAATTATCTAAAAATTTATATAATATAATTTATAAATAAATGAAATTATTTATATAATATTTGAATTTTATTTTTTAGTTACTATATTATAATTGTAATTAATAAAACAATAAAATTTTAAAATTATGAAGACAAACAAATTCAATTTCGAGATGTTCAAGAACGGTAAGGCTGCTCAAACCAAGCTTGGTAACCCTGTTAAGTTCGTGTGTCTGACTGGTGACAAGATGCTGATTACTGTTTACCACCGTTCACGAGTATTTGGAAACTTTGAGAAGGTTGTTGCGCCAGCCCTGGGTGGTTCTAACGAGAAGTACAATCTGAATGGCAAGAAGTACATTGGAACTGATACCATGTATGATCTGGAGATGGTCGAAAGTTATAATGTTGGTCCTAACCGTGATCCTAAGACTGGTCGTTTCATTAAGAAGTAAATAACATTAACTGGGAAGAGGAATCTAACAAAGAATCTTCTTCCCAATAATTGTAATATAATGAATATAGTAGAAATTAAAACCGGAAAATATTACGATCCTGAGTATTCAGAATATCGTTTTAAGACTAATCATCCTAAGCGAGAAATATATGATGAGAATTTTAATTTGACTTATAAATTTATGAAGTGGTTGGAAAAAAATCATAATTATATCTATCAATCATATGTAGAAGATAGAGAAAATTTTGAAATCATTTGTATGAATTTTGATGATATTGAATTGATTCCTTAAAGTATGGCAGATAATTTTAGAAATAAGCAATGGTTTAAAAATATGTCTCAGGAACGTAAGGATGAGATATGTAAGAAATTTGATATAGATGAAAAGACATTACGAAAGGCAGGTCGTGAGACAGATGATGGTCGTATTGTAATTAATCTTTTGAAAATTGATCATCTATTGCATAAGCCTGAATGTTGGATTGAATATAATAAAATAATTGAAGATAATAAACTTAATACATGCGAAGGAACAATTGAAGAGCAGGTTGAGAATCTTAAGTTTATTTATAAGTTATTTTTTAATGTTTCATTCTTGAAATATAAGCAATCATTGCATAATGATTTAATGGTTAAGCAAGCTACAAAATATGTTAATAAATGGATAAATGAATATTATTCAAACGAAAACGATAAAGAATATTGTGCTTATCAAATTGTTATGCATATTAAATCAGTTTTGGAAACAGATTTGAATTTAATTAAGTCATAAACTATTTATATAATTATGAATACGAAATTTGATAAAATTAAAGAATTAGTTAACGAATATGATGAGTTAAAAAGATTTTTAAGTTATCTTGAAAATGATAAAAACCTTATCGCTGTCATACAATCTGATTATGATGGACCAGGTTTAAATTATTCAACATATTCAAATGAAATTAAGAAAACAGTTATTTCTGCAATAAAGAATAGAATTTGGGAAATTTCTAATCAATTTAATTAATATTATGGCTTGGTATACAATTTTATTTATAACTGTATTTGTATTGTTTGCAGTTAAGCTGATTATATCTTGGTCAGCTGGAGATTTTGAAATGGATGTAGATTTAGATGGAATTGATGATTTCGATGCTTCTGGAGCATTTTCATTTAAAGGTTTAATTCATTTCCTATTAGGATTTAGTTCTTATCTTTTCTTGAGAGCTAATATGGCAGAAGTCGATAAACTTAATGGAGTTGCGCAATTTGGCACTATGGATTATATGACGGCAACTATTATTGGAGTTGTGTTAATGTTTGCTTTATTCTATGGATATAAACTTGCACTTAAAGCAAATAATTCTTCAAAAAATCCTTCAGAATTAATTAATAATTGTAAGGGAGTTATCTATATTAATCTTGGTAACGGACAATATTCTGTTGAAGCTCATACACTTGCTGGAACTACAAATGTTACTGCTTTTTATTCAGGAGACGATTTGGAACCAGGTACAGAAGTTACATTATCTAAAGAGGGAAACAATATATTAATAAATACAATAGATGCTTGATTTTTTAACAAAGAAACAAAAAGGAATTCTTGGTGTAATTACTTTAATTGGTTTAGGTGCTGCTTTTGCAAAAGGCTTGTATGAATATTCAACATATAAGATATTAAAAAACATAGATAGACAATTTAAGAAAAATTCTTGGGAGTATTATGATTAAATTTTTAGGAAAAACATTAATTGTTTCTGCTGCAATTATAGCAGTTCCAATTATCTTTATGAAACGAATTAAAAAACTTGATGATGAAGGTTTTTTTGGCAAATAAATAATTATTATTATGACATTGGTAGACATATTTGAACATATTTTAGATGGATTTGATTTTAGCTCTGATAAAGTTAATAATCTATTAACTAAAGCTGAAGATACTATTTATACTGCTATTGATAAAACATTAGATATTTTTAGTGATAAGTAATAATTTTAATTTAATTTTAAACGTTTAATTTTTTAATTTATGACAGGAATAATTTTAACATTGTGTTTGATTGGTGGTGGCGTACTTTTGTTTGTGCTCACTCTTTGGGGAATTCTTTCAAGGTATCGTCGTTCTGCGCCCGATGAACTCTTGGTTGTGTTCGGTAAGTCTGGTAAGATCCAGGTACAAGGTGAAGATGGTAAGACTCAAACTTTGGTAGTACCAAGTAAGATTATTCAGGGAGGTGGCGCCTTTGTATGGCCTATCATCCAGGATTTCAAAAAGATGTCAATGAAGCCTATTCAGATTAAGGCGACAGTTGACGGTATTGATTCACAGGCTATTCAATTGCACTTGCCTGTAGTATTAACAACTGCAATTTCTCGAGACAAGGAAATTCAACAGAATGCTGCGACTCGTTTCTTGAGTGCTTCACCAGGCGAGATTCAATCTCAGATCCAAGAAATTTTGATTGGTGAGACTCGTGCTATCATGGCTACAATGCTTATTGAGGAAATTAACGCTGACCGTGATAAGTTCTTGACAAAGGTTCGTACTAACCTTGAGCAGGAGTTGACAAAGATTGGCTACGATGTTACTAACATTAACATTTCAGAAATTACTGATGATGCCAACTATATTAAGAACATGGGTCAGAAGGCTACAACTCGTAAGCAAGCAGAAGCTGAGGCAGATATTGCTGAGCAGAGGAAGCAAGGTAATGTAAAGATCGCTAACACAAAGAAGGAAGAGGAGATTGCTGTTGCTGCAGCTGAGAAGGAGAAGCAGGTTACTGTTAATGCAACTCGTCAGGAACAGGAAGTAAAGGTTGCTGAGATTGAGAGAGATAAGCAAATCCAATTGGCAGAGGCCAATAAGGA
>Ga0247610_10000536_pt1 | contig 52008 bp, 82 predicted proteins | sample 174DNAGHGhighgp2_FD_193483 | JGI IMG/M metagenome (GOLD analysis project Ga0247610, IMG submission 193483) | Sheep rumen microbial communities from Palmerston North, Manawatu-Wanganui, New Zealand - 1742 DNA GHGhigh gp2 | ecosystem: Host-associated > Mammals > Digestive system > Stomach > Rumen...
GTGTTCGGTTTAACTCTGATATATACCTGAATGGCGAGCCAAGCTACAAAGAGGACGCCGCCGAAGATTAGTGTTAAGTCCATTAGATTTCTCCTAAGGTGAAAATGATTCCTCGATAAAATATAGTCTATTTAATTGGATTTGGCAAGACGATTATGTAAAAAATAACCGAAAATCAGCTAGATTTTCGGTCAACAATCCGTCGGTATATTCTGTAGAACTCTTCCCGTGACCAACGGTAACGCCGTATGTCTGGGTCACTCCAATCCCAGTTCATCGAGGCGAACCTGAACTGGAGTGCAAGGTCGTCGACAACCCTACGCCGGGAAAAGATGCGCTTCCATCTTGCTATGCGAACTCGAAATTTCATTACAAGTCCCCGTTGATGAAAATATCGTAGAACAACACATCCTCTCGCCTCAGTTCCACCTTCTTCGTTTTTGCCAGGTATCTTCGGAACGGGCGTGCGAATCCAAGCGTGTTGTAGGGGGTCTGCGTTATATCCTCGTTAGGGAGCCAGAAGTTGACGCATGACGGGTACAATCCATGTTCTTCACCCTTAAATTGTGGACGGAATGTCGTCCAGTCGATATGGATGCCGAAGAGTTCATATAGCCTTTTGGACAGCTCGATTTTCGTCTTGGAAATGTAGTGGTAGTCGGTACAATGCTCCTTATAATGCGGGCTTCCCTCGGGGATTGTAACGATGATTGGACGGTCGGCATAGCGGTACTGCTCGCCGCCTTTGAAATAATTGTACATATCTTACCTCATCCATCCAGCTTGCGTTTCATTGCGATTACGTCATCGAGATAGCCAGTCAGCCTGTCCATCATGTCGAGAATCTTTTCGGAGTTGAACATGTCATGGCGGCGAAGCATGGCGACGAACTTTTCTTCGGTAATTTCATCGACCTTGCATTCGTCATCAACCCTGCGAATCCTGTACGGGTCTGGGTGGATGATAACATAGCGGCCATTCTTTTTCACATCGTCGAAATGTGTCTGGTAGCTGATTACGCCGACGTGGGTGTCAGCCAGCACGAGTTCCGTAAAATCTCGTTCGGGATATTCTGGATAAGTCTTTTCGGCCCCTACACGGACGCCGTATGTCTTGGCCATTCGTAAAAATTCTTCTTCTGTCATGAGCAACCCCTAAATAGGAAAAAAGTCTTTGTCGTCGAACCAGTATGAAATCGGGAGGGCGTCCCTCATCATGCTTTCGACACTAATGAATGTAAGTTTGCTCCACCTCATACATACGAGATAGTCGACACCGTAGTCCATCACGAGAGGTCGCTCGTGGTTGGGCATGCGGCTATCCCTGTCTAACGGCTTGGAGAACCAGTACAAATACGGCAGATGTGCGATGTCGCCCATGTGTCGGGTTCCACCCATGTTGTATATCTCGTAGTTCCAATGTCCGTCGGTAACCAGATAGTTCGCATCGTATCCGTCACTGTTGCACGGGAGCTTGTAGAACCCGTCGGAATCACGGAAAGGAATCCACTTGTAGGGATTCCCCTCCTTCGTAAGTTGGAGCGGGCGGAAAATCTCAGCCTTGATACCAGAAATCATAATCTACCCGTTCAAGTATTTGTCGTCTCCATGGTGGAACCTCTGAAGGCACTCACCTTGGCGGTAATCTGTTCGATGGTATCCTTGCAATCGGCGAACATCTTTTCCTGTTCCTTCCGTTTAGAATCAACCTCAGTATATACGAACATCGGCATGACGATTGCCATGGGTTCAAACGGAGTTACCTCCTCGGTCTTGGCGGCAACAGTTGCCTGGGCAAGGGAGTCGATGAGATATTCTTTGTACGGTTTCAGTGCGTCTTCGCTCCAACCGTCTGCCCGATAGAAGTCAAGGACTACTTTGACATCTTTCGGCTTGACTTCGAGGGAGAACTCGAACTTATTGGTTTCCTTGCAGAATCGTGTGTTTACTCCGATATTATCGGGTACTCCCTTGATTTCGAAGATTCTGTCATAAAGCTCGATAAGATGCTTCAGGTATTTGATTATGTTGTCCACCATGGACTCGTAGATATCAATGCAAGCCATCTGCCAAGACGGGAACCAACCGGCCATTCCCTTGGCTTCCTTGTCTCCGACAGACAGTACCCTGCGGCACATTTCCACAAGGGGATGGGTACAACCGTCTTCGGGCTTCAATGCCACCTGCACATAGCAGTAAGACAACGGGTCGGCTGGCTTGGTATACACTTCCGAAATGCGGTTGCTGCATCTCAGTTCAAACAGTTCGCCGAAGCGGAGATATCCCAACCTGTATGGGGTCAAATCGACTTTGAGTTTTTCGAGCTTATTGCGGAGCTTAATCGCTTTGCTCCTTGCCTTGTCGGGGATGAATCCGAAGTCATCCTTAGGTGGTTTGCTGTAACGGTAAAATACCTGGTCAAGAGAAATGATTTTCATATTATTGTCCCATTAGATTGTACAAGGTCTCAGCCTCTTCTTTTGTTAAATCACGACGGTACATGAATACCTTCATGAGTTCGAACGACTCGTCGACGAACTGGATTAGCGACGGGTATTTGCCATCACGGTATCGCAGCATCTCTCGGCACTGCTTTCGGGTAATGCCGCCATCCTTGCATACTTCATACAAGGCGGCGTTCAGCCCAGCCGTGGTGAACACGAGATAAGTAGTTCCTACAATGCGGACATGGTTAGGACGGTCCATATACTTTATCCACCTTTTCCTTTATCCACGCCCATGTCTTACTCAGCAGGCAGCCGTGCATATTTCGTGGATTGAATTCAGTTATGTGATAGATTTCGAAACATTTGTCGGCGAGCTTGGCTATCTTCTGGTAAACCTCTTCCGCAGTAAACTCCGTGCATAGGAGCCACATGGGTTCAATAGGGTGTTGCCAGTCACCAAGTGCCTTGAATGCGTGGAGAAATTCAATCCAGTCCTCTGGATTGGATTTTTCCCTCAGGCTATAAGTTAGAGAAATAAAATTCATTTTAACCCCAGTTAGTACTCGTCGTGATAGGAACAGACGAACTCCATGTGTTCGTATGCCTTTTCGACCGCATTCAGGTTCCTGTGTTCCTTCACGATTATCTTCTTGCAGAGTTTGTCTTCGAGATAGTAGATTTCCCTGCCAGCAGGGCCGATGAAGATACCAGGATGCTTAGCCCATACGGTAATCTTGTTCCATCCACGCTTTACCTTGACGATGTCGCTGTCCTTCATGTACTTGTAAGCCTTTTCTGGAGAAGCGAAATGGTTAATCATGTTGTAGTACATGGAGATGAGAATTTGCTTTGTGGGGAAAAGGGTGTTATATACCCACCTAGCAAACACTTCTGCTTGAGCCCGTATTTCCATCCACAAGGTAACCTCGAAGCCAAGGCGTTCGCTTGCTTCTTTTCTTGCTTTTATTCCAAAGGGTCCGAACATAGTTATTTTCCCGCTTCGTAAAGATGGAATTTGGGACTGGCTACAAACCTGTCGTAACAGGAGTTGATGAAAATTTTGTTCAAACGCTGTGCGACTTCCATGTTTGATGGTTTGGTATAACCCAGGAGTTTATGTTGTCCGTTCATTAGATTTCCTCGAATACAGTATTTTTGAAGATATCCCAGTTGGCATCAAGCTGCTGATAGATGTCGATTTTCTTTTCGGTCTTGGTGTCGGGCCATCCAGTGACGATGACCTCGTATTCGCATTTAGACCAGAAGAAGTACATGCACTTGCGGCGAAGTTCCATTTCGAGAAGCTCGTCAGGGGTGTACTTCTGCTTGCGTTTCTTTTCGTCCCAAATCATCTGTTCGATGAGTTTCTGGTATTTGGCGTCGTCCTTTCCGTAGGCGGCAACAAGCTTCTTCTTGAGCTTTTTGAGATGTGTCATCAGAGCGGAGAACTGTCCGAACTCAAATATGTTTCGGAATTGGATGCCATGCCCAAATTCATTGTAGATGACAAAGAATGTTGGTTTTTTGGTTGCTTTCTTCATGTTACCTCCCGTCGCTAGAAGTCGTTTCCATTTCACGCATACGCTTTATGCTCTCGGCGAACATTTCGTAGCGTCTCTTGACACGCTTTTCGACCTCGTGCCAAATCAAAGTCCATTCAGATGCCGACAGGATTTCCCTCGGCGTATCCGACACGGACTTATACGGTCCTGTTCCATCGAATGTATACTGCTTTTCCCTTCCGTCACGGCACTTGGACTCGAACAGGAGACTCATCGCACGGGCGTACTGGTAACGGAGGCGCCACTGGGACAGCAAACGGTCCTGCAACAGCTTGGAGTTATGGATGTGGACACGGCGAAGCGAATCCAGTTCCGTGGTCATCTGCTTGTTTCGTTCTTCAAGTTCGGCCACGTTCAGTCTGAGCGTGGCAGCCTGTTCCATGACTTCGTTTGCAAGCTTGGTCTGCTTTTCGATGGCTTCGAGCAATTCTTTATCCATGGCATTATCTCCGTGTTGAATGGTGTCTTAACACAATATACATAAATAATTCATTCCTGTCAAGAGATAACTGCAAAAAATTATCCGAATGTGTTTGAACAGCTGGAATCCATACCGTCGAGCTTTTCTATCAAGGTCGCCGTGAACTCGCTCAGGCGGAACTTGTCGTACCCAGGCTTCCACAACGGGTCGTAGTTTTCCTTCTTGGCCCGTTTCTTGGCTTCAGTTGCGTTTGCCGCCCTGACGATGCAGAAACGGTTGAAATCGGAGGTGGTATGCTCGACCAGATACAGCTTTCCTGTTTCTTTCTCTGGGGTATCGTCATCGGTCCCGAAAAGGACTGCATCCAGGTGTTCCATGTCTTTTTTGGTGATGTAATAGCCGCACGCCTTAACAAAAGCGATGAACTCGTTCAAAAGAACTCTGTAAGACGGGGTGCCTACTTGGATAGCACCCTCCCCTGGTTCATAGAAAGAACGCACTTCCCTTTCTGTGGTGACATCGCTGTCATCCAATGTCAATCTGAACATTCCCATAGCTAGTGCTCACCCTCGGTTCGAGCCCTAAGGAACGCACCGTATACGGTTCTCCTCATGTGGCCGTCAATCGTACAGAAACTGGCTTGACGGGACGTGTAGCTCTCGTAGTATTCGTCACGTTCCTTGGATGACGTGAATGTCGAAGACGGGATGAGCGCTTCCCCGATTGCCTCCAACGCATTTTCTCCGTGAAGGATTTCACCGTTCGATTCGAAGCACAGCATCTTTATACATTCGTCCCGTCCTTTTCCAGTAGGGTCTTCATCAGGAGATGGCGCATTGTCGATAATGACATTCATCCGTATTTGGTTCAGGATGAGATACTTTGCTGCGACGATGCTTTCAAGCTCGATGCATAAGGCTATCGTGTTCTTCAACGGCTCCCGTTCGTCATACTTAGTGATGACTGCGATGTAGTGCCTCTTAGGCTTTTTGGAAAACCAGCCCATTATTCCTCCATAACTTTATAGGTTGTATCCACCACTGATTTTTGCGGATGGAAAAGTTCAATTTCTCTGTTAGGGGTGTTCTCTGCTGCGGAACATGCCATGAATATAATAGCAATCAGGGAAAGTAATATACATCTTGTGTTCATTTCTTTTCCTTCATCTTGCGGAAGCTCCACTTGTCGAACCCCTTGGAGTCCCTAATCTGGTCGTCAGTGCCGACAGGCATCGTGGGCGACGTGTTGTTCGTGAGTACATTGCCGATGAACATTTCAAGTTCCTGCATTGCGGTGAACGGGTCAAGCTGGGTTACGAACCTGATGTCTTCCTCGATGTTCTGCAACTTATAGTCAAGCCCGCAGCGAACAAGTTCGGCAATAGGAATAGCAGTGAGCTGAGGGTTTACAATCACAGTGTAGGCATAGTTCTTGCTATGCGGACGGTACTTGCTTCCATCATAACCGACCGCAAGGATGGGCGAATTGAACTGAACGAAGATGTCGTGTTTCCAGAACGGGTCGGAAGCCATGTCAACGATGGGGTCTCCCTTTGTGAACCATGGGAGCAAACTCTGGATTTCATCCTGCTTCACGTAGACATACTTTGCATCGTACGGGTCCTTAGACAGTTGCTTCCTGTAGCAATGGAACCACTTGCCGCAAAATCCGATGTGGAACAAGTATTCTGTCGAGTTGAACACTTCGAATCCCTCGTTACTCCCAGAACATATACGGCTTGGCAGTTCCTGATTTCTGGTAACGCTTTCAGTACGAGTGTGACGCTCGTACACGATGGTCGGGTCGTTGAACACGCTCAACGCACTGTCGTAATAGTCTCTGAACTTTGAAAATATACGCATGGCTAAAATATACACAATAAATAAAGGTTTGTCAAGGGGCAAACCCATATTTATTAAATCTTTTCTTTTTCGGTGCAAATATAGTCGCCCTTTTCGTAAGACCATTCCTTCGGAGGGCCAGGATTCGCCTTTTCGCACTTGTATTTCCACGGAAGCCAGTGAGGCATCCAGTCGGATATCTCGTTGTATCGGCTGCAGTGCTTGCAGTCACGGCATATTTTGGGAATTTCGGCGTCGGTCATAAATTAGTCCATACGCACTCTGCACAGGAGGTGGTCGAGATGTACGCAGTCTTCGTATATCGAATCGTCGAAAAATTCCTTAACCACCTTATTGAAGTCGTCTGGGTTAGGAAGAGACCAAGTGCAGACATACGAGCGCTTTCCCTTGCGTTCGTTCGCCGTTATCACATTGACGTGGCACTTGGGCGCATCATCGCTGGTTCCGATAATGAGTATGGCTAGCGTGGTCAAGGACACTTCGTCATTGAGCTTGAAGCCGTCATTGTATTCAATTTTGTAGGTAAGAACGTCCTTGTACTTTACTGGTCCCGAACCGTCGATTTTCTTGACGTGTTCTTCAATGAAAACGGGCTCCTTGTGCGGCAAACCGTATTCATTGAGTGCATCTTCGATAATACCGACCGTGCTTGACAGGAGTTCATCGACATCCTGGTTGGAAATGATGTTTCTTACCATCTTGCATCTCCTTTACATTGACAGGAACAGTTTCCAAATTTTCTTCGATTTCTCGATGTTCGCCTTATGAAGTTGTTCCACGGAAGTGGACAGGTTGACAATGATGTTGTCCTTCGGGGTGTTCATCCAGCGCTCGTATATAGCCTGTGTCACCTCGTGGGGCGCCTTGAAAGTAGTTTTAGTTAGAAAGTCGTAGTAGTTATCATCCATAGGATAATCCTCTTAGTAAGATTCCAAAGCGTGTCTTTCTCTGTAATCCTGCTCTTCTGAGCGTTGCTTATACTTTTCTCGTAAAACCTGCAATGACTTCTCAAAATCAATTTCACTGCCCTTGTTTTTAAGCACCCATTCCGCACCAGCTATAAAAATGATGTATGTATCAACAAAGTCCATTGCAGTTTTCGTGTATTCCAGAGTCTTATTCGTCATCCGTTCTGTAGTATGACTTGTTACATTATATGTAGGCGGAGCGGGGTCCTTGTCCGAACCGTGCCTGCAAAACAAGTAATACGCATCAATAGCCTCTTTGCCAGTACACCAGTCCAACGGAGTGAGCGAATAGAAAGACCTCTCAAAATTGAACTGATGGCCTTTCGCTTCGACCTGTTCCCCGACTTCCTTGAAACGGTCAGTCCTGTATACAGGTTTTCCATCGGCATACGCCTTCATGATTTCAATTTGTTCTTCAATGCTCTGCGCCATGACGGTCTCCTATATGGTACACAAAACGATTTCGATTACCAGTGCTAGAATCAGAGGCAAAATCCATGTAAACTCAAGTCCGATAAACATACATCCAATTTTGAGCACAAAGCTCAACGCACAGGTTATAACAACGTATGCAACAACAAGTAGAAACCCAGATGCAATGACCTCGACAGCTGAAACCCTGTCCTGACGCTCATTTTCAACACGAAACGAAATAATAGGTTTACTCAACATAAAACACCAAACGTAAATTTTCGTTTACTAACATTTTTCTTGATATTAACATTTCGAAATGTTAGAATCAGAAAAAATGTTAGAAATAGAACTTTCCACAACTATTGAGCGAGTCCGACTGCTCGGAACACTGTTTTTCGTAATAGATTTCAGTACCAGAGCCCGAATCGTGGTTGCAACCATAAAGCATTGCAAACACTGCAAGGAACAGTACCAGCAGAACCAGGCAGATGTAGTCTCTGTGAATCCACTTCATGGTTAATCCTTTTCAGAACAGACGTCGACAACAAAGTTTTTTGCCTTACGTTCAATTAATACGACAACGACTGCAGTTGCGATGTAGATGAGTGCGGCAATTATTTTCTTTTTCATGAGGAATCCTCCATTTATTGTTTGGTTTGACGATAGAAATATACATATTTATCTAAGTATCGTCAAGGGAATTTGGCAAAATAAGCGTTATTTTTACCAGAGTTGACAGGAATTGGATTTTATGCTATATTTTTACCAAAAAGAGGTGTAAAATGGATAACGAAACCAACGATTGCAGCCTTAAACGGCTATTCGACAAACTGTACCCGACGGATTTCACGTTCGAATACCACTCGAACTCGGAAAACGGTGCGTACATCAAGGTGCTTCTCTACAATGACTTGTGGATTCTTGTTTATCCGCACAGCGAAGACAGCTACGAGGTCGTAAAGCACGACTATTCTGCAGAACCGCAGGATGTTACGTTCTACTGGTCGTTTGAAGACCTAATCCAGTATCTAATGATGAATTACGAGGGGTAGTATGAATCCGAACGAAATTAAGGCGGCAGACCTGGACAAGTTGAGAACCTACTACATCAACACGAAAAACGGGTTCGTCGGAAAGGAAACGACGGAAGAAAAGACCCAGTTCGTTATGGAAGGCCACAAGGCCCTATACTTTACGAAGGCCGACGATGCAATCAAGTTTGCGAACACGATGGTAATGAGCGGCTCAGTACAGTTCGCAAGGGTGTTCTATTGCAACCCGCAGGGAATCCATCCCATCGCACTGATTCGCAAGGAATATGACGGCAAAATGAAATACGTCTACCTCGGATTAGGCGGAACTGGAATCCCCGTCATGGGCGGCCTTCCCGCACTGCTGAATCGAGTCAAGCAATCAAAACGATGAGGAGATGCCATGAGCAAAGAAATCCGCTGTCCTGAACTAAATCCGCCTGATTTCTCGCATAACCATCACGGTGAATACTACGGTGATGGTCTGCGTGGCATTCTAGGAGCGGTATATAGCGACCTGTTCATTGAAAAGGATTCACTTGGACGCTGTACGGGAGCCTACCACAGAAAAGTCAATGAATGGCAATGGCATGATAAGATGAAACCAGACCGTTATTCCGACACATACCTGTATGATTCAGAGGGCGGATGTCGAGTCAAAAAAGGAATATGCGGAAATAGGCTGTTTGTCATAGAGTATGATGGCGATAGTGACCGTCCTAAGTACGTGTGGAACCGTCTTGGTGAAGCATACGACGGCGACTGGTACGAGTTTTTCGGATTCACTTACCACCCAAACGGGGACTTGAAGGCAATCGACTACTGGGGTCAAGGTGGCAATATGAGCGGTCATTATGAATACACTGTATCCCAGAAGAGAGTCAAAACGTACATCGACGGGAAAAAAGATACAGATGTAACCAGTACAGTAGTCAAGATTAACGGTCATACCACATATATGACAAAACTGCCTGTCACGACAAACTGGCGCATATACATCTCACGCTATGCCTACCAACACCTATATAGCGATGCGGCGAAAGCATTAGGTCTAAACGAAACGACAATGTGCTACCGTCCTAAGAGACGGATGACCAAGAAGGAAAGGGAGTGGGCATTAAAGCATTGTGCTGTGGCCCAGATGTTAGCTGATAGCGATAGAATTAATCAAGGCATATTATAGAATTAAAACATCAAAGAGGTTTAAATGATGAAGCAACCGATTCTACTGATTGAAGTGATTGAAACCGCACAAAAGTATGAGGACGAAATTCATATTGCAAAAGACTGTGACCGTTTCTACGCCTATGTCCTCGGTCGTGGCTATACAAGAAACTTCTGGATGTCTGCAAATCAACTTGAAAAAGCCATCCGTGAGATGGGGTTCAACGGAACGATAAAAGTGGAGTCAACGTGATGGAATGGTCATTAGACGCTATTGTCGTAAGAAGATATGTGCCGCCAGGTGTTTCGAGAAAGCAAAAAATATAGTTTAACTTGTATAACATAACTCAATGGGGTAATATTATGAGCAACACACACAGCATGACATCTGTTCAGGATATCCTGAAATGTCTTCACGAACACGGTGTACAGGGAAACACCGCCAGGATGGAAGTGGTCAAGATGCTAGACCATAAACAGGTAAATACCAACTACTGGTATTCACCAGAATCAATCGTCAGGCAGTTGAACGATACCATAAGGCTTTATCTTACCGACCTCCTATGCGGCGAAGTACCCGAACATAAGAAAGCTACGCTGAGCAAGCTGAAATTTGAACTGAACAAGGCGGAAGACCGAGTTGTAATTTATCTTGCTGATGAAGTCATTGGTCACATTTTCTGGTGCAACGATGAGTATAATCTGTGTTGGGAAGCTCACAACACCAAAAAACCAGAACAACAGTTTGACACTTGGAAATTTTCCGGCCACTTTGAACTTGATACATTGATGGAGAAAATCACCACTGTTGTTGAGGCAATATCCAATGGAGATTGTAAGGTAATGCCAGTGGGTGAAACCGATGAATATGACATCAATAGCCGTGAAGCGTATGATGCCGCCATTGCCAAGATAAAGGCACATGTCGATGATGAAGTTGGGCGTGGTGAATATGATATCGTTTCATTAGTAGAGGAAGAAAAACAGTATTATAAAGCGTCACTTGCATACATCAAGTACCTGGAAGAAACCCTTGCCAATACACAATCTCTCGTGATTGCGTACGGTGAGAAGATTACTGAACAGAAAGATTCCCTGCTCAGAATGTGTGCCAGACTAGGCAAGATGGGCAACCTGGCTTACCTTAATGCTCAGGCGAAGCTGTCCGAAGTGTATGGCGACAAAGAAGGAGCACGACGGGCCGCCATCAAGAAGGAACAGTGGAAGGGTGTCGAACGCAAGTGCAAGGAGACGGTTGAACGGAACAACCGCCCGATTGAACTGACGGTCGGCGACAAGCATGTCAGTCCAAAGTTTTTAGGTTGGTACTGATTTAAGCGATTGTTCATAGTAGCAAAACTTTTGGTGGATATAGCCAAATAAAAAGCCCACGGATTTAACCGTGGGTTTTCTACTTGGCTATGTTCCTCGGCTTCGGAGGCGGTATTGGAAACACGTACTCTGGGTGAGCATCGTCTATGGTTGAATAGAAGAACATCTTGAGGACGTTTAACAGGGCGTCCCTGCTCGAAGTCATCATAGCCACATTGTATGCTCGGAATTCATCACGGGAACCATCGACTGTCGCCGTCATGCCATACATGGACGAGTAGTACAGGTGGACGAAACTAGGCACATTACCCTTGAAAAAATTATCCACCTCGGCAAATATCCACTTATGAAACGACGGATGCCATATCGGGGCTTCCTTGTCTGCCTGAATATCCTTTCTGATAATGTAAGGCATGTACATTGGCGGTGGGCTCCTTGTTTTTAACTATTCTACATTAAGTCCAGAACATCGTCTATAATGCTTGGCAGTTCATTAAACTTACGTTCAGAAATGTCGGCTCCATGCTGAGTCAGCCAGTCTGCAACGAGATGCCTATGACAAAATTCGCTTGGCTTCTCGTAGCAAACAAGCGTGAGACGGTCGAGGACATCTGGGCCGTATATCGCCGAAAGCTCCGACATCACTTCCTTGAAATCAAGCGTGTCGAGATATTTCAGAAACACGTCGGTATAGAAGTCCTTGTCTCCCCTGTGGACACCGTACTTGAAATCGTACAGGAGTTCCTTTGACGGGGCTAACTTCGGGTATGACGCTCGGTCGTACCACTCGGGGTTAATCCTGGCGATAGACACTGGATACTCGATGTTAGGCACCTGTGCAAAGTATGACGTGAACACCTAATAGTCCTCGTGTTTGAACTGGCGGAAATATGTATCGACCGTATTCTTGAGGAGTGCAACCGTCTGTTCATCCATGTGGAAACGTCCCTTGTTGATTTCAAGCGACTTGTCGATGTTGCCATCATCATGTCTCATGGTTGCTGCGAACCAGTCGCAAATCAACTCAATCATATCAACAAGGTTCATCCCGTTCACTCCGTTGGCGAAATGTTCGGGGTGATGCCTGTTTTCTGCATAATGATGGTTAAGGGCTTCTTTCAGACCTTTCAGGAACTCGTTGTACTCTGGTGAACCATAGGTACAACCTTTGAGCTTCGGCGTGTACTCGTCAAACAATTCCTTCTCGGGAGGAAGCAACTTGGAGTCATCATGATGGTCAGCCCTGTTCATGATGTCCTTTGCAGTGGTGTACATAAGGATGCGAAGGTCATCAGCTTGGTTCATGATGTCCTTTGCAACACTATACATCAGCATGCGAACGAAGTCACGATGCTTGTTGGTTTCTGGGGCGGAATCGTATGCGGTTTCCATTACTGTTCCTCCACATTCTTCTTGGCTTCTTGTTCATTGGCTTCAAAAAGATTGGCGAAGTCGTCAAGTTTGAGCGCATCCCAGATACCTGCGTTACGGAGCTCAGCTTCTGCCTTCTTCCTCTTTTCGGGAGATGCCGTCTTCAAGAAGCGGAGAACTTCAAAGAACTTGTCTGTTGCCGTAATCTCGGTCGGGACCTCTGTCGGGCGGAAATGCGGAACCTCGCCATTGAACAGGTATCCAGCCTGGTTCGTGATATTGCGGAGGATAACACCAGCAAAGCGGATATATGCGTGACGGAGGAACGTCATGTCGGGGTTCTGTCTTGCCTTGTGCATCGGCGGGAGATTTTCAAGTTCTTCCTTGGTGAGTTGACGGGTGATGAGCTTGCGGACGATAAAGACACCCTGCATGTTCATCGCTTCCTTGTCGAAGAACCATTCGCCAGACCAGGACTTCGCATTCCACTTCATGGCGTATCCTTTCTTCTTAATCATATCCATCTTGTCGTCGCTGTTCTTGCCGAGAAGTTCCTTGTGGGGATACAACGACTGTGCGACCATGCTGATGGAGTTCTTGATTGCGTCTGCCTGTCGCCAGCTGAGGACGAGGGCGGCAAAGTCCATGTGCGGCACGTTCCAAGCACGGCAATCGAAGTAAGCAGTGCGGCCTCCGATGCGACGTTCAAGCTTGGTGAACTCGACATCATGCACGAGGTAGTTGAACTTCACGCTTGCAACAGCGGAAAGCATGCTGCAAATCTTCTGGATTCGACCACCGAAGTAGTAATCGCCGATGTGGGCCATCGGTTTCAGGACGAGGGTGATTTCATCGGACTGGGTATAACCGATTACAGCATTGCATTCTTCCATGAGTGCGGTCGTTACACGGCACATGACCTCTCGGAGCTCGTCATCGAATGGCCGCAAGCAATTCTTGGTCACGTTGTGGAAAGCACGTCCGTCAAGACGGATGCACACGGGAAGGCCAGGGACGAGGGTTCTTTTCGCTTCGATACTCTCGTATTCCTTCATGAAGATGTCAAGGTTAGAATATGACATGGTTTACCTCTTTAGGTTTGTTTCGATAATTTCTGCAAGTTTTGCCTCTACCTCGTCATTCTGGTAGGAGGCGTTGAACGTCTTCGACATGCAACGGGGAAGATGACAGGCCTTGTTGATGACATCTAACAAGGACACTCCCTCATCAGCACGACCAATGATGGAACCGTCTTCGTCAAGCGTTACGTCGAACATCTCGGCGCTCAATATCATGAAGATGTCACCTTTGCCAGAGACGCAGTATTCCACCGTGATTAAAGGAACTTCCTGCCTCCCGTCAGTCGCCAAATGGTATTCGTACGATACGTCAGTGCAACAACGGTCTTCGTCATCGATTTGACCCTTCTTAATAGGGACGATGCCGTTATCAGAAAGGGCCTTGTCGAGCTGTTCGAATGTATTTATCTTGGTACTCATATTAGGTCCACGCAAGAACGAGAAGGACGGTGATTATTACCAATGATACGATGACTTCCATCCAAGGAAACTCATCTTTCTGTTCACTGCTGTTTTCAATCTGGTTCTGATTCATAAATTTTCCTCATATAATTAGAAATATAAAACAATTTATGGGATTTGGCAAGGCTTCGTTCAGTATTTTTTCTACTTGACATCCTTGCTCCAGTTATCTATCTTTCAATAAAAATAACCCGAGAGGTATCACAATGAAGCGTGACGAAATCATTTCCAAGTTTATTGACGACCTTACCGACAAGACCGGCCACTACGGATACGACGGTTTCATCGAATTTCCCGAAAGCGGGAACTCGTTCAAGCTTGTTATTAACCCTGCACCTGGACGCCGCACCGCTCCGAGGGACACCGTGATACACGAAGTGCTCAACGTGGTGAAGTCGCATTTCCCGTCCGATTGCGTGACATCGAGGGAAAGCAACGGGGATTACCCGCACGGCTCCTACATCATCACCGTTTCCGACTACACCCGTTACCACGACTAGGTCGTAAAGGTATAGATGCCACAGAGTACAAGGAAAGAAGACACCAGATTGGCCGAAGTGGTAAACGATTATCTCGACACAGTCGCTTACCCGCAGACCACCCACATGAGATACATAACCCGTGTCACAGACGCCGACCAGCAACAGGCGGGAAGTGACCTCGTAGTCCACATAAACGGAATGGACCTGACCTGCGACGAGAAGGCCGCAGTGAAGTACATAGGCAAGCCCCTATCGACATTCTCGCTGGAAATCGGATACATGGACAATCATTACCACCAGCAGCACCGTCTTGGGTGGCTAATCGACCCGCAGCATACGAACGACCTGTTCTCGTTCGTATGGCTCCCTCAGGCGGCCCGTCCAGATATCCAGACCCCGTCAGACATCATCCAGTGCGACATAGCTCTTGTCCGCAAGCTGGACATAATGAACTATCTCGAATCAATGGGATGGACTCCGAAGAAGCTGGCGATAAAGGAGAATTACATCAGGACGGGAACTGGGCTGACTGAACTCGGCAACTTCCAGCAGCACGGACTACGGTTCACCATAAGCCGTTTCCTGCACGAGCAGCCAGTAAACGTGCTGTTGCAGAAGGAAACCTACATGCAGATGGCAATAGGTAGGTACTCGTTGATAAAAGACAGGCTTTCTTACATATTTGAACGAGATATTGATTCTTTCATCGAACCCCCACGCATAAGGTTATAAACTAGAGTTGATTAAACTAAGGGTTTAAATATGGAAGAATGGTTACCAGTTCCAGGATGGATAGCAGTTCCAGTTAAGAAGAAAATCGTGGTTCCTAGCGAAAAGATGTCCAGACTGTTTGTGGACACGCCTGACGAAGGCGGAAAACTGGGAAAGGCAATCGAGGCAAACCTAATGCGCCTAGTCCAGTATTCGGAGGATAAGGATATTTTTGCCGCCCCGAAACTAACGATAAACAGCCCAGATGTTCCAGACTTTGCTGGCGGAGCACACAGTATCGGAACGGGAGAGTTCAGCCAAGGAAGTCCATCGATTGAATTGCCGCCATCGGCATCAGGAACCGTATATCTCCGTCCGAAAGAATTGGTTAAGGTCTCCGAGAAGACTATCCGCATGAAGCTTACGGTGAAGGAGGCGGCGATATTCCTTCACGAGGTGAACCACGCTATCCACAGGTTTGTGAACCAAGGACGATACTTACATCCTACATCCAGCGATGCTCTCGGTGCTGTTTCACAAAATCTCCACATGGGTATAATGAGCCGTCATCTACAGAAGGATTTCAATCCGATTAAAGGATTTGTCGAAAAGAAGGCAAACGAGATGGAAACATACTGGCTTTGCTGCTGTGATGCGAGCAAGTACCATTTCAGCGAAGAAGTAATAACCGCAATCAAGGCGGTTAACAACCAGAACCTGCTCGCCGCAAAGTACGAGAGGCTCGCAAACCAGAAGCAGGCGGATAGATTGAACAGCAACCTCGAAGACGACAAGCTATGGTCAAAGCTGTATGATATCGAGAAGCTGGACCCAAGGAGGCCGTCACCGCCAAGCGACGACCTGTTCAACGATATGGGCGACGACCCCAAGACTGAACCCACCGAGCAGTTATAAACTATAAGTGAAAGAAGGATAGGTTTAACCATGGAAAATCAAGACCTCAACAAAGAATTCGGTACATCCCTCCCGTACACCAAGGATAGGGTGAAAGATATCGCCAAAAGACGTGGCGTAACAGATGTCAAAACCCTTGGCATGTCCTCTTTGAGAAACCCTGCATCCGACTACGGCGTATCGAAAATATGGAAAGCTGCTAAGGAAGACCTGATGAAGCTTGGTGGAACACTGGCTGACATTATGTCAGTGGCCAAGAAGTACTATTCATCTTACCTCGATTATACCCCACAGGAATTGTCTGCCGCTAGGCAAGTATGGGCTAAGGCAGAGGCTGAACTTAGACAGTTGCTCGACGCCGACGAGGACACCCTTTATAACATTGCATTCAAGTATTTCGAGGATGACCTCTCCTGGTGCGAAACTGATGAAGACAGGCGAGACGCAATCAATACCCTGTTGGATGACGAATCCCTTGACGAAAAGCTCAAAGAAACGATTTGCGAACAGACCTGCACGCTCGCTGGACATTCATATCCAGTGTTCAGCACAGAAGAGGCCAAAAACACAGATGTAGAAGATTTGCTCAATGACCTCGAAGGTAGACTGAGACAGCGTAGCTCAGTCGATGAACACATTATATCAGATGTTATGGGTGAATCTCTTCTTTCAACGGACGGTGTTGATAAATTATGCCAGAAGCTAAAAGAAAAGATTTGCTCCACGCAATACATTAGCAACAGGACGAAATATACTCTGTTCACAAAGGGAGAGGCACAGACCAAGTCTATCGACGAACTGTGCCAGATGCTTGATGCTAGATTGGACAAGATGGGCGCCCTGCTGGATGAAGATTTCCGAGACCGTAATACATTCCAAGACGCCCAGACGAACCATACTTACGAGGAATTGTTCAAGGCTCTGGCACCATTCCTTGATGCCAAGCTCGGCGAAAAAATGACAAAAAAGAAAAAACCCATATTCCAGGTTACATACGACGAGGTATCTGAAGCTCTCGTATGCGTTCACCAGGAAACTGGCCGTAAAATTCTTATTGTCGTTCCCAATGTCGATTACGAGGAGGAAGTTGGACCTCTCGACACTCTCGTATGCGACATACATGTCGCTGGATTGGGTCTGCCAGATTCCCACCCGTTGTACCAAGACATCACGCAAATGAAGGAAGTTCTCAGCTACAACCTTACAATACGTGGACGTGGATACTCTCCTCGAAAGGATGGAGAATACGACATTGTTGGCGTAAAGGCATCAGACCTTCCAAACATCATCTTCCGTGCAATCGAAGATTGGCAGGCTGCGTCAACCGCATGCAAGCTTGATACCGATGCATGGAATGAAGCTAACGAAACCATGGGTGGCGAGAATCTGGATGATTTGGAATTCGAGGTTAATAGAAACACATACTTCAACAAGTTGGCCAATACCAAGGACCCGTCTGCCTTAACTTCGACTTACTACAAGACGATGATGGACGACCTGAAAAACCGTACTGACCGAATCGCTCCAAAACTCGACAAAAAGGGAAAAGTCACTGACGAGGATGTAAGCAACGCTTTCAACAAGCTGCAAATTGCTCTTGGTGGAATAACTGCTGACGGTGATATCTTTACCGAGGACGAGCTGGACGAGCTGGACGGACTCGACGATGATGACCTGGAAGTGGTACCCCACGACGACAAGTCCTAAGTCTATCCAAATCAAAATGAATTAACATCAAAGTCCCTTCGGGGACTTTTTTTCGTATTTTCACCAAAATTCCCTTGACAACTCGTTTTTAATTAGTTATATTTATGATATCAACATAAGGATATAATCATGAGTAGAACATTTGACGAATTGCCTAGCAAGGATTACATGGGAACCATCTCTTGGAGCCACCCGTATTTCGGTGCTCCCCAGCCGATGTTCGGTTCCGCCATCAAGACAAGCCACCCCGTATGCATCCGCATTGACAGGGCAAAAGTAATTTGCCACGGAGGGGACGAATCCGACACTAGCATCCTTCCAGACAATCAGCCGTACATCGAACTGGAAATGACCCCGTTGCAGTGGGCAGAATTCCTGACGTGCGGAGGACAGGCGGAAGGTGTTCCTTGCACAATTACCAAGGTGGACGGCAAGATTATGTCTCGCCCCGAAGAAGATACAACGGCTGACAAGTATCTCCAGTCCACGAACGAGCATTTCGACGAGTTTTCCAACGGCATCAAGCGTTTCGAGAAAGAACTGACTGATGCCATCGCAAGCGGAAAGCCCATGTCCAAGACGCAGATGAAGGAAATGCTGGACAACATGAAGTGCTTCCGCACCAACAGCGTAGCCAACCTGAACTTCCTCAGAACACGTTTTATGGAGGAAATGGGCAACATCGTAGTGAAGGCCAAGGCGGAGGTCAACTCCTATGCCGAAATGCACCTGCACGAACTTGGAGTAAAGTGCCTTATGGACCAGTCGGATAATATGGATGGAGACAAGATAGTAGCCAAGTATCTCAGAAAAGAAATCGGTACATCGGAGGAACCGAATGACTGAAATAAAGAAATACTTTGACCAAAACAAGGACGACAGAAACGTGTCCTGCATGATGAAACTCGTCCATGCGGTTTCGTCTGCTGGCGGAAAGGCGTATGTCGTCGGCGGTTTTGTCCGTGATGCAATCATCGGGAAGGAAAACAAGGATATCGACTTCGAGATTCACGGTCTCGATGCCTCCACAATCGAGAAAATCCTTTTCGAGGTTAGCGGAAGCCCCGCATTGAAGAAGGGCTCCTCTTTCGGCGTGTACGGAATCAAGGGTTACGACTTTGATATCGCAATGCCCCGCAAGGAACACTGCATCGGTTGCAAACACACCGACTTCGCCGTGTCCGTAGACCCGTTCATGGGTGTCGACGAGGCAAGCCGTCGCAGGGACTTCACCATCAACTCCCTCATGTACGATGTGGAGGCCGATGAAGTCGTGGATTGCCACAAGGGTTGCGACGACATCGCAAGCAAGACCATCCGTCACGTTTGCGACGAGACCTATGTAGAGGATGCCCTCAGAGTGTTCCGAGCCGCACAGTTCGCAGCCAGATTCAATTTCGGCATCGCCCCAGAGACAATCGAACTGTCCCGTTCAATTTCGGGAAAGCTTGAAGCCCTGTCGGGTGAACGGGTCGAATCGGAAATGCACAAGGCCCTGATGAAAGCCGACAAGCCGTCCATCTTCTTCAGGAAGCTTCTCGAAATGGACGCCATCGGTTACTGGTTTCCCGAACTGACTGCGTTAATCGAGACTCAGCAGTGCCCCGAGTTCCATCCAGAAGGAAACGTGTTCGAACACACCATGCTCGTAATCGACGAGGCGGCAAAGGTTAGAGACCGTGCGGATAACCCATACGGATTCATGCTGGCCGCTCTCTGCCATGACTTCGGAAAGGCGAAGACCACGTTCTTCCACAAGGTTAAGCAGCGTCTCGTTTCATACGGTCACGACCAGGCGGCGAAACCCCTCATAGACACGTTCATGGACCGTCTCAGGATGCCGAACTCGATTCGCTCGTATGTTCAGAACCTGACCATCCTGCACATGCAACCGAACATGTATGTTGGCAACGACGCTACAGACTACGCTTTCAACCACATGTTCGACCAGACGAAACATGCGGAAGACCTGATGTTGCTGGCCCGTTGCGACCACTTTGGCCGTGGCGTGCAAATCGAATACGCCCATTACGAGGAAGTTCTTGCCGACAGGCTCCACAACTACCGTGAACTCATGAAGCAGCCAGAGGCGACAGCCGACGACTTCATGAAGCTCGGCGTAAAGCCGTCGGAGCTTCTCGGAGAAATGCTGGCAATGTCGCATAAGTTGCACTTGAAGAAAACACCCCGTGAAAAGGCAATCGTCCTTACGAGAAACCAGTTCGCAAAACGGATTCGATTACAGAAGGCCGAAGCCTAGAAAAAAGCCCATCCTTATCAAGGACGGGCTTTATTTTCATAATTGGCTATGGGCTATTTATGCCCATAGAGTTTTTCGAGGGCGTATACCTCAATCTCCTTTTTCCATGTCTCGTAGGAGTACCAGCCAAGAATACTTTTCTTGAATGTTTCTGGAGTCTGGCGTTCTCCATCTGGGTCACAACAGATGCAGCATAGTTTACCCAAGGCAATCTGGTCAAACATATAACGCATCTCTTGCTTGTCGCTCGGGATAGAGTTATTGGGCGGGAAATCGAAGTCGCTGTAAATTATGATTAGGTCATACTCCGCACCGAACGTAAGGTTGTATCTTTTCTTCTCCTCAGGAGGATACTTACGAGTACGTGACTTGGTAGATAACGGGATTCCGTTAGCATCAACCTCAGGTGGATACACGTACGGTGTCAAACGGTCAGCAACGCTATATATGTTAGTACCGCCTCCACCGACCGATGTTTGCAGAACTGCTTCCACTGGTTGTACAGCAATTCCGCTACCATTTGCAAGAGATTTCGCTACGTTAAGGTTGAATACCCTTGGTATATCACAAGCGTCATCCCACATTGCGTACCTAAGCTTAGCACCACGCAATTTCTGTGCAATGTCTGCAAGAAGCCCTGTTGCACCGAGAAGTATGCTTCGTTTACACCACATAGAGCCTGATGCGTCAATTGCAATAAGAACCGATGGTGTGAAGTCGTCATACGTGTTAAAGCCGCCCGTGGAAAAGTGACTTCGGGTAGGATTATTCATGTTCCTAATCTCGCCATCAATGTTTGCCGTGCGTCTCGGGGTCCTTGCCTTGCGGAGTAGGTCAGCTGCGATTTTCAACTTCATATCGCTACGGATATGCAAGTTCGCATCGTTATTTAGGTCATTTATCTTAGAGTTAAGCTCTTGCAGCTGCCGTTGTTCCTCAGCATTAGCGCTCTTTTGCTTGAGCTCTATGTTGCTGTTTATCTCGGATTTAACATTTTCCAAGTTGTTCATGAAGGAATTGCTTTCGCCTGAACCAGCCATTGCAGAACTCGATTGCACCCGTGAGAATGTACTCGTGTCGTTGGCAAACTGAGCTATGTTGTTATTCAATCCCATTAGATTGATGTGCTTGCCGCCAAGTCCACCTGAAACGCCAGAGCCTGCACCATTTTGCTGGTCGTCGCTGCCGTCTATACTGCTGGGTGAATTTCCTTCACCAGAATCGTCTGTACCACTGGACTGTGAACCATTAGAGCCACTCTGACCATTGGATGATTGCTGACCTGGCTGACCGCTAGATGAACTGCCATCGTAAGTCTCATCACCTTCGCCGCCAAACTCGCCGCCTTCGGTATCGCCTCCTTGTGCGCTGCGGTTGTTCCCCTGCATAGGAACCTTGCCGAACGACATAGGGCCATAACCTTCTATTTCAGTTCCGTCACTTCCGTCGGTGCCGCCGTTTCCATCACCGTCGCCGTCACCATCCCAGCTGTCGCCAGTACCGTCAGAACCGTCGCCGTCATCATATTCACCATCTTCGTCGCCGTCGCTTCCGCTTCCGTACCCATCGTCGCCATCGCTTCCGTTAGAGCCCTTGCTACCCTTGGAACCATTAGAACCAGACTGTCCGCCAGCTCCGTCTGAACCGTCGGAACCATCCTGACCATCGGAACCGTCGGTACCATCGGAACCGTCAGAACCATCCTGTCCATCAGCCCCGTCAGAACCGTCAGAACCATCAGAACCATCCTGTCCATCAGAACCATTTGAACCATCCTGTCCATCAGCACCGTCAGAACCATTGGAAGCCTGCTGGGCACCGTTCTGTGCATCCTGTGCGGCCTGCTGTGCATCTTCGGCAGCCTGTTCCATTGATTGCACATCCTTGCTATCAGACGGGTCCATACCAGCCTGTTCCATTGCCTGTTTCATGTGCTGGGAAGCTTCCTGCATTTCCTGGGCAGCCTGCTGCATCTGTTGAGCGGCCTGTTCCATGCCCTGCTGGTCTCCTGCCTCAGCAGCTTGCTTGTACTGCTTCATGGCGGAGTTCATCGAACGGGAAGCCTGCTGCATTTCCTGGGCAGCCTGCTTTGCATCGGAAGTTTGACCACACTGCTTGCTACAATTCTGTGCAGCCTTGTTAGCCTGCATGGCGCTCTTCATGACATTCTTTGAAATCTCTTGGGCACTCTTCTGCTCACCGCCCTGTTGGCCACCATTCTGCTGTTGATTCTGTTGAGACTGGCGTCCCTGCTGACCAGGCCGTCCTTGCTGACCTTGCTGGCCCTGCTGACCGTCCTGTTGGCCATCCTGCTGTTGATTTTGCTGTGACTGCGGCTGGTCTTGAACAACTGCACCCCACGGGCTTGACTGGGATTGTCCGTTATCACCCTGTTGTCCCTGCTGTTGTTGTCCTTGCTGACCTTGCTGGCCCTGCTGACCTTGCTGTCCCTGCTGCTGAGGGTCATCTTGCTGCGGGAGAGAGCCAGAAAATGCCGGTGGGAGCTGCTGAGAGACGTACTGTTGGAACATACGGATGTAGTTTCTGAGGGTTTCCAAGTTCCAGTCGTCATCTTCAAATTCTTTATCGAGGCTTTCACAAACCTTTTCGACGCCTTGCAAGACAGCTTCATTCTCGTACAACGCCTGCAATGCGGCAAGTCGTTCGTTGAGGATTTGGTTGTTGCCCATTATTCGCTTAAAGATGTTGGAATGGGCCATCATCATCTGCACGGCCTTGGTATGTGCCTCGCCCTCGCCATGACGGTAGTCATAATATCCGCACTCGACGCCAAGACCCATCGTAGCGATTATTGCAAAGAATGTCGCATAATCTCGGTCTTTTGCCAGCTGATGAATGAATGCTGGATTGTATATCACGCATCCGTTGTCGATTTTGTCTTCATAGTTTGACGCAAGCACGATGGTTTGTGTTTCACCGTGACGTGCAGGGACCCAATCGAAACCCGTTATAATCGGCATGAATATGGCGACAGGGGAAGTCCTCTCCGAAGCCATAAGCTTAAAATCTGCGAGTTCCTTTTCGATTTCTTGCAATTCTTCCTTGGTATATTCGCTCATGAGCAATCCTCTATAAATCAACTACAGTTTATACCAATGTGCGGCATACGGCTGCGACATTGGTGATGTATTTCTTGATAATTTCTACTACGGCGTCCTCGCATTCAGGAACCTGGATTTCGGGAACGAAGGATTCATAGGAGTCCTCGCCGATGATGAACGATTCCTCGATTCCGTCCATTATAAGGTCCTTTCGGTAAATTTCCGAGGCGACGGCACGCTTTACGAAAATCAGCTTTCCGCCTCGGCTCATCATGGGAAGGAACAGGGTGAGGTTCTTCATGAATGTTCCGTCCTTTTCCGAAGTGAACGTATCCATGTAGAGGATTTCGTTTCCACCACGGTCGTAGTACTTTTCGGGAACATGCTTCGGAGTAAGGCACATGGCGTAGCCAGACTCGCCGTCGAAGTATTTCTTCTCTGTCCACTTGCCGTTCTTAATCGGCATTGTTGTACCCATGTCGACGCCAGCCTTTACTGGGTCGTTTTCCAGTCCGCATTCCTTGCAGAGCTTCAAAATTCTGGTAACTAGCATAATCTACCTATCTTTAATCTTGACTGAATAGTCAGCTTCCTCGGCATGTTGTTCAATCTTGCGGAAGACCCCCTTCAGTTCGAGAAGGAGTTCCACGTCGTTTGCCTGAATCATCTTGAACAGCTTGATTGTCTCGCCCCTTAGGAAGTCGAGCTTTTCCAGCAGTTCCTTCTTGTAGACGGAAAAATCGAAAGTTTTCAGTTCATTCAGCAATTCGTCGATGTCGTCGAACGCTATGCACGGCCCGTCCTCGGACAGGATGACGAGGTCTATCCTGCTTATGGACGGGGTGTAAGCAAGCTCGATAATGAAAGTGGAACCCTCGGGGAGTTCAACCTGGCCGACGGTTCCAGCCTTGTTCATGACATACTTTTCACCAAGGGGTATAATCCCGTCGCACTTAGTCTTGTACTCGTTGTAGAGCTTGTCGTAAGTTTCCTTCGGGATTATTCCTTCTTCGTTGCAGAACTTGGAAATATCCATTACAACCCCTGAATCTTCCTGATGATGCTTTCTGCGGTAGCGAGAGGGATGTCGATGGCGTCAACTTCTTTCGGGTTGACAACCTGTTCCCTATATTCATCGGCATTAGGAACGGCAGGGTCGAAACTTGCCACGGTGAACAACGGGTTGGAACACTTGTAGACGCTTTCGTTCTTTGCCGCTTTGAGTTCGGCAATCGTAGCATGGTACTTGTTGAGAAGACGGTTGTACTCTGCGGAAAGCGAGTTGTAGCTGGCAAGCGTTGATGCCGCCTTCATTTCGGCATCCTCTGCACGTTTTCTGAAATCACGCAAGCTGTCCTGCAGGCGTCTGACGCTTTCACGGGCTTCCCTCAGGTCCTTGTCCTTCTGGTTAAGCTCGTTGTACAGCTCGTTAATCTTGTTGGCCATTTCCTGGTTGCTGGAAAGAGCTCTTTCCTTCGGCTGTGGTTGAGTGCGTTGAGAATCCCATTCGCTCGGATGTCTCGGCATCCTGATAGAGACGGGGGTAGGAGCACAACTCTTGTTTAGCGCACTCAGAATTTCTTCCTCTGGGACTCCGATAAGTCCGCTCAGTAGACCAAGGATAGGGTCGTTTTGCATAAAAATACCTCTGAATTAGGTTTGCTTTCGCTTAGTTAAAATATATTATTCGGGTCGTCTTCTATCAACTTCTTGTTCAGCACGGCGAATAAAGCGTCTATGGCCTCCCTTTCGTCGTGTACAGCGAATACCATTCCGCAGTTCGGACGGGCGTCGAACGAAAATTCGCCTTCCTTGTAATGCAAGTGACCAATCTGGTCGACATGTCCAGAACGGAATATGCCATGGGCAGTGTCTACAGTAAACCGTATCCTGACGATATTGAAACGGTGGATAAAGACATAGATTACCTCATTCTGTTCGCAACCCTCTGTTGTAGAGTAGAGGAATTTCAGGCCGACCGTCATGGCTTCCTGCAACATCCATGGCTCTTCCTTGATAACTGGTGTGCGTGTGTTGTTAATCGGTTCGTTTTTACTCATAAAATTGGAACAGGAATCCACCCGTAATGAACGGGCGAGATTCCCTTTGGTTGAAAATACTAGGTATGCTTAGCAGCCTGTTTCATGAAGTTGGAGTGTATCTGGTACACCGTCTTCATGTCATCACGCTGGAAGGCATCCACGGCATCCTTCGCTTCACGGAGGACGGCGATGATGCGGGAGTAGTACTCCTTGTCGTGGCGCTTCTTCATGAAGGTGGCGCTGTCCTGGAGACGCTTCATCTCGTGACGGATTTCCGTCTGGGTCCTGCACTTGCTGATGACACGTTCGAGGTGTCTTGCGGCACGGAGGTTAATCTTGCCGAGGTCGCTGTTTACGTCGCAGCCAACGGTAGAGTGTGAACGCTCCGCAATCCTGTTTTTGTATGCTTCGTTTTTCATTTTAGCATCCTTTGATTAGGGTGAACCGCATTATTCAGCATCTTCTCGGCGTGCTGGCTGTGCGGAATCAGCATTGCCGTTAAAAGTCCGATAATATCCTGTCCGCCTTGATTTGCCTGATTTTACGCTGCATCGTGAGCATGTCCACGACGAACGTCTTGAAACCTGGGGTCACATCGTTGAGCGACACAGAATTGACAGTCACCCTGTTGTTTATACAATTTAACATCGGGTTGGCCGCATATTTCTCGTAAAAATCCATCACGAGCTTGCCCTGAGGGGTCATTTCCAGCTTGTCGAGACTGATGCTGCTATTGAAAGCGCTGTCGTCGTTGAAGGACAGCTCGTTTATCTCTATCGGGTCGTAGAAAGGGTAAAGACGGAGTGTAGTCTCCCCGAGCATAGCCACGCATGTTTCGGCCATTTTCGCCAGGAACGAGGCGTCGTCGTACTTGCATGCAGAAGAAAAATAGTATGCACTGGAAACAGCGGATTGCCACGTATTCACCACGTTTTTAGAAAGCCCGCAACCAAGAAGCATCCTGTCTATCTCATTGAATGTCATGCCAGTATCGTCCTCTTGATTACGTCGGAAACGTCGGTTATCCCGTAGGGTTTCGCATCGCCTTCGGCTGGAATGTGGCATATCCACATCGCACCGACTTTAAGCGGGGTGTTCAACTCCAGTATCGCCTTGTACATGCTTAGCTGGATGCAGTAGTGATGGTAATTGAGATTGTACAAGTTGTCGAACGGCGGATACATCATGGTCGTGTAAGGCTTCGGTTCGAAATCCAGGTGCGAATTGGTTTTCCAGTCCCCGATTACCAGCTTGCCCGTCGTCTTGTCGTAAAGGAGGATGTCCATCGTTCCGCATATCAGGTGCTTCTTGTCGTAGACGGGAAGTTCCGTCCTGATTGGGACATACCTTTCGGACAGCTTTGCAAACAGGGCCTTGCATTTCGGTATACGCCTGTCGAAGTCGGCCTGTATGTCGTCATACTTGTACTTTTTCTTGAACTTGTGGTAATAGGACTTCCTGGCCCACAGGTTTTCCATTACGCTGTGTACCTCGTGCCCGATATCCTTTCCGTAATCGTTCTTGTCCTTCCACATGGCGAGAACTTCTTTCGGGGTCACGACCCGTCCAAGTTCCTTGGTCATCTTTGCAGCCGTGTGCGGAGCGACTTCCTTGTCCTTGAACTCGTCATGATGCTCTTCGATTACTGTCGAGACGGACTTATACTCGTTACCCTCAGAATCGGTGTAACGGTGACCTTCCTCCTCGAAATAGATATCCCTGAACGAGCTCCATAGGATATCGTGTAACTTATATAAGTTAGGAACCTTTTCTTCCATGAGTTTCCCTTTTTGTGGAAAAATACTAAAAATGTCTACAAATGTCAAGGGTGGCCCAGAAAAAGTTATAAACTCTTTACAGAAAAGCATTGAGTACAACTATGAACAACAAATCACTTTTTGAGCAGGCGGCGGGTAAGATTCTCTCGGCTAACCAGCTGGAAGGGGTCATGAAGCTCCATACAGCTCTTTTCGAGAACCAGTCCCCCGAACAGATGGCGGAAAATGTGGCTGATGCCGTCAAGAATGCCGTCGATGATTCGGTAGAGACCGCAGCCAACGAGCAGGTAATCCAGGATGTCGCAACTGCACCGTCAATGATGAGTCTTGAAGACCAACAGGATTTGAAAGCATTGGTCGACAACATGAGCGACACCGAGAAGGAGTCGTTCCTTGAAAGCCTCGACGACCAGCAGGTGCAAATCCTTGCAGAAGGCGTCGGAAACGCATGGCAATGGTTTAAGAACCTCTTCTCGAAAGCGGGCCGTAGTGCCAATAGGGTAAATAAGTACGGCAACTTGGCGGCTAAGGATGCCGCACTGTCCGCCCAGTTGGACAAGACCATGAACATCAACCCGAATCTGGTCAGCAACAAGATAGCCAATAAGCTAGACAAGTTGTACAACAAGAGAACCCAAATTCGTCAGAACATGGAAGACCTTAGAGCCAAGGCTTCAACTAGGGGCGGAACCGAGTTCGACGAAATGACGAACCTTGGCTTAAAGAACGGTTCAAGAAATTTCCAGGTCAAGGAAATGGAAAACATGAGGGCAAACCTGCAGAACCAGTGGCAGACCGAGTTCAATAAGGCACAGATGGAATACGATGCCGAAATGGACCGTATAGCGAAAAGAGCGGCCAGTAATTCACTGAAAGAGTCTTCTGTGCAAGCACAAAAAAGGAACGCCGCAAATAAATTCAAGGCTGCTATTGACGAGGCCAATGCGAAGTATTCGAACCAAATAAACGACATCAATTCCCGTATCCGTATGGCCAATCAAGAAGCCAGGTATGCACAACAAGCGAATGCTGGCTTCAATAACGGCTTTGGTGGTTTTGGCTTCAATAACGGTCTTAGGGGTACGGAAAGCCCGTTCGCTCAGAGATTGCAGAGGGACAAGATGTTCAAGCAGATGGGCAGGAACGGTGGTATGTTCATTGACCAGTTCGGACGTCCTTTCTACGGAAATTTCGGACGTATCGGCGGTCTTGGCAGCTTGCTTGACAAGTTCCCTATCCTCGGTACGATAAACAAGCTGAGAATCGGTGCATGGGCAGGATTGAAGCTCGCTGCCGTCGGCGCTCTCGGCTATGGCGGATACAAGGTTTGGGACTTCTTCAGCAAGCCCGAAGAACTCGATGTGAAACTGGGCAACGGTGACGGAGCAACGATTGATAACGTAAAGAAGGTTCTGTACGTTCTCGGTGGAGGTGCCGCAGGTAATATCGGTGCAAGGTTCCTCGGATTCGACAGCACTACGGGTAAGACCGTCGGTACACTTCTTGGTGCAGCCCTCGTCGCTTACTTTATGTATCTGAACGGTGGTGACGAGGAAGCCGCTACTGAATTGCTCGATACATACAACAATGCAAGCCCAATCGACCAAGCCGCTATCAACGAGGCGTTGGACATCCCTGGATTTGCGGACCTGTTGAAGAAAATGTTTGATGCAAGCGATGCAGCATAACTGTTTAAGGAGAATGCTATGAACAAGATGGAACAATACGATAAGGCACTTATGGAAGGTACAATCAGTCCCAAGAGGATGGCCAAGAAGCGCATGAAGGCGTTCATGGAAGCCATGAGTGAAGTCGCTCCTCGTGAGCTTGTCGAGGCGGTCGTTACCGCACACAACGCACTGTTTGAGTTCGGTCCGATGGGTCCGTTTGCTGGGGCTGTTCATTATGGGATGACTCCTAATGGGGTCCGCACCAAGACACAGACTGGCAATTACAGCACAAAGCGTACCTACAACGGAAACGACCTGGTTCGCACCAATGACCGATACCAGCCGCCTACGAGTGCAAATACCGAATGGCATCTTCAAAACGGACAGGGCAGTGCAGCATTAAGACATTACAACAACGTCGTAGTCAACGACCCAATGCAACGAATTGACCCGAGGGAATACGACCAGCGCACTGTTGTGAACATGCACAATGTTGACCCGTGGGAAATGGAAAAACAATACTCGGCTCCCGTTCGTCAAGCTCCACCTCCCCCTCCGCCTCCTCCACCTCAGATGGCAGCTCCGCAGGCAGTAAGGCAGGGAGCACCGAAGCCAGAACAACCAAAGGCTGAATGCCCGCCCGTATGTCCAGCCCCTGTTCAGAAAGAGGAACCGCATAAAGAATCTGATGTCGGTACTAAGACAAAAGGCGAGCCAGTTCCGACAAAGAAGAAGGCGCCCGCCGCTGCATATAAGTGGAAGGACGACGACTTCCATCCAGCAGATGACCCGAGATATAAAGGGAAGTGCAGCACAACTCACAACTTCGTAATCAACCTGTTCTCGCCTAGCAAGGAAGACGGTGCTGTCGCAAGGGAAAAGGCAAGGGCCCTCTCATTGAAGGGAATCCAAGGCGTGTACACGTACCAGTATGACGGTCTTGCCCAGAACACGACCCGTGAGGACGTATGGCGTGTCCGTATCGGATACTTCAAGTCCAAGGCCGCTGCAAGGACTTACTTCAGAAAGCACATCTTCCCTATCGTGGGAAGCCAGTACAACTGGTGGGTCGGAACATGCTCTGGTGACAAGGGCGACAAGATGAAACCTGGTACGTTGAGGTACGGTAACGAAATCAAGGCGAGCGAATGCGTTGACAACAGCGTTGCACAGAAACCTGCCGAACAGCCAGCATCCAACACCACTCAACAGTCCAAGGAACAACCCAAGGAACACACCCTGAGTGCGTTGCTCAAATAAATCAAGGAGATTACCATGGAAACGAAATACTATCTGTTGAACAAGGAAGGCAAGAGAGTAGATGACGTACTCCGCACGAAGGACGAACTCCGTGCCAAGGTCAACGAAATCATGCAGAAGGAAAATTGCGACTGGAATGCAATAGACGCAAACTACAACTACGAGGAAGTTACCGACGGCGGTGTGTCCAGCGAGGAGAACACGGCAAAAGCCACAAATGCAAATGCAAATACATCGGCAGACTCCGAGTTCAAGGCAACGGAAGCGAACGACGACCAGTATGATTTCGGGTCGGCTAACGACGTCTATACTCCAAGCGTTTCTGATGACGAAGAGGGTTGGAATGGTATCCTAGACAATCTGAAAAATCTTCCAAGCGATATAGCAGCCAAAGTCCAGGATAAAAAACAATACTTGACCCTTTCGGGAAACGAGGGACAATGGCCAATCAAGAAGAACGCTCTACGTGTACTGTACCTGTACAACAACTTCCTCATGTTTTACGATGAATGCAACGAGACTCTCCCTCCGGCTGTCAGTTCATTCCTCAAGAAAGGCCAAGCATGGTTCAACATTACTCGTACCGAGTGGTGTTTCGACGTAGTCAAAAAGGACATGAAGGACATTGTTGATAACATGTTGGATGCACTGAAAGATTACTTCGAAGGAAATGACGCAAATAACGACAGAGAGGAATTCTATGATGAAATCAAAGATTTCGATGAGGAAATCGAAAACATTCATCGTAGGATAATGCTGTTTGAGAAGGCACTAAAGGGGGGTTCTGTTCTTACTACTCCTGACAAACTTAGCGATGATGATAAAATGCGGTTTGTAAATCAAATGGCCGAAGACAAGAATTTCGTTGCTTTCTGCAATAGCAAGTTTAACGGACAGAAAACGCCCGCTGCACTATCCGCTTACTTGATGAACATCGCCGTCAACAAGTACCATCTTGGAAGGATTAAGCTCAACTCAAACGACCCTAACAGTACGATGAGTTGGATGAATCCAGAAGAGAACGAATCGAAGAATGTCAGACTCAGCGAAAACATCGAGGATTATCTCGACCTGAGATACGTGAAGACTCTTGACGAAGCCGACAAGAAGAAGGTCGAGGAAATCAAGAAAGAGTTCCTCAGCGGTAAAAAGACGCAGGATGAGGCAAAGGTCGCAATCAATACGATTGTAACCGAAAGCCGCAACGCTATAAAGAAATCCCTGAAACTATTCTTCGAGTTGATGGGCATTACCGAAGCACAGAAGATGAACCAGTTCACTTCTGGACTGAGGGCGCTCGACGATGAGAATTACAAGAAAAACTGGCTCCGCCTTGTCGAGAACTACAAGGAAACGATTAAGCATCACATCGAGATGTACAAGAAGGCACACTCCAACGACATAACAGCCGAGGATTTGAACGCTTGTGCAAATAAGCTCGAAACCCTTATCGCAACTGCCGACGCCATGCTCGAAGATGTCAAGAAGGGTGATGGAACCAAGCTGTTGTCCGACGTTCAGTCTATATGCACCGTTATCGGTGACGTGCGGAAAAAGACTGCCGAGGCACAGAAAGCCTTCAAGGGCGCATAAACAAATTTTACTCAATGCAAAAAGGAAGCGGTCCGAACATCGGGCCGCTTCTTTTGCTGTCTTGCAGAAGATGTACGGAATTTTAGAACAGGTCGCACATCATTTCGGTCTGGTCTTCCTCGATGTTCTCGCCCCATCCGACAGCCTTGAATAGGCGGCCAAGGATGTTGGAGACGGTCACCTTCCAGTGGCCTTCCCAGTCGGGCTGGAACAGTTGGAGAAGACGAGGCGGGACTACATCGCCAGTGTAACCGATAGAGGTTATACCGAACGGGTTGTCGCACACCTTGATGTACTTCATCTTGTCGCCAGCGTGAATCGGTTCGTAAGGGAACTTCATGAGTTCACGGTCATTGAGGATGAGGTAGTTCCATACGGAAGCTGCCTTGCGGCGCCAGTCGATTTTCTTCAACTCTTCCTTCGGGAAGTTAATCATCTCGGTGTACTCAGGAGGTTCTTCCTTTACACCAGATGGGCAGGAGATATCGAGATATGACTTGTCGATAATCTTCTGCGTGTACTCGTCCTTGATTTCGACGACACGCTTGCGTAGGGTTTCCCTGTCCATGGTATCCATCATGAGTTCCACGGTGTTCATCATACGTTCTCGTGAGAACATGGTCGTCGATGAACGCACGATTTCAAGACCAGTGATTGCGTAGTGCGGGTGGATAGGCAGGTCTTCCTTCTTCTTGTCAAGGTAGACGATGTCTTCGTTCGATTCGGCCACGCAGATGTATTTCTTCTTGGCCGTCACGATGGTCTTGTAAATGCACTTTTCACGTTTCAGGAACAGCTCGTTCGTACGGAATCCCCATGAGGAAGCGTAGCCAAGCATGTACTCGTCGAGCTTTTCTTCGAGGATTGATGCATCGAGCATGCGGCAGAAGTCGGTGAGGCGGTAACGGTTCACGATGACACGGTAGCGCTTGTTCGAAATCATGCCATCCTTGTACATAATCTGCAACTTGGAGAACTTGAACTTGCTGCCCTTGATTTCCTGAGGCTCCCTGTTCGATGGCTTGTCGTAGACATCGGGGCAGTAGGTATGGGCCATGAGGGCGAAGTTCTTCTTGTATGCCAGCTCGTCCTTCGCATCGAAGTCATTCTTCTGTATAATCTGGTGTCCGTCATATACGACGACCTGGACCTTCTTGCCCTGGTTCTTGCTGAACTCCTCGTAGATGTCGTCGAACTTGGCGTAGAACGAGTCGGTATCACCGTGGGACATTCTTCTTTGCAGGATGTCGCTCGTGATGTCGTAACCCCATTCGGTAGCCTTTTCCACATCGTCGAAGTCAACATTCGCCTCGTTCCAGAATATCTCGCCGCAGTAATCCTTGTTGATTTTCGGGGAGTATCCGAACGTGTCGATGAACCTCTGGTCGAGAGCAAGGTCGTTGTTGATGTAGTCTGCAAGGTGCTTGCAGGTGTACTTGATGAGCCTCTGGCCGTAACCAGTAATTGACGCAGCATTGTCGATATCGTAGAATGCGAAGAACGGAGTACCGAGCAAGCCGTACAGGGAGTTACCGAGAACCTTGTACACCTTCTGCATCATGTCGTAGATGTTCATCAGTTCTTCGTTACCGTCCTTTTCGGCCTGCTTCTTCTTAATCTTGAGTTCGGCACGACCGTTGAACAGCTTTCTCGTAACCTGCGGGACGATACCCTCGACATCCTTTCGGTAGAACACCTGATACTGACCGTTGTGTGTCCACGGCGACCTGATGAGGACTTTCTTCTCCTCTTCCGTCAGCACGTAGTCGATAGGCTTGATGACCTTGGTTTCGGGGCTGATGTTGAAAGTCATCATGATTGACGGGTACAGGCTTCGGTAGTCGTACGACACTTCAATCTTGTAGAAACCTGGGACTGAATACACGAAGGCGCCAGGGTATTCCTCCTTTGCAGTCGGCCTGTAAACGGGGAACACCATGTTCTGTTTGTGCAGGTGGTTCAGGACGAAGCCCACCATCATCTTCTTGGACTCGAACACCGATGTAATCGGCACTCGGGCCTCTGCAGAAGACATTAGCGCAAGGTCGAACATCTTTGTCTTGTTCTGGATTTTTCTACACAGGACACCGTCTATCACGTTATAGTACGCAAACAGCGACGGGTAGGTTTTCCACGACAGGTATCCGTCTGGAAGCGGAACCTTGTTCTCGCCCACTTCCTTTTCGCCGATTGCATCGAGCTTGTAGCTGGGTTCTTCCGAGAAGGTGTACTTCTTGTAGAGGGCGAGGAAGTCCATAACTTCCGTGCCGGCCACATGGAGTTCACGCTTCCTCTCGTCGAAGTAAGCCCTTTCGCATCCCTTCGGCATTCTCGACATGAGCGGGAGGGGGATTCCGAACTTCTTGGCCCTACGGTATGTGTACTCGGTATCGTAAGAGAAGTTCCATCCAGAGAGGATGTCAACCCCGTGTTCCCTGATGTAGTTGAAAGTCGCAGTGAGCAGTTCCTGTTCGGTGGAACACTTGATATACTGGCAGTTCAGTTCCTTGTACTTTTCAAGGGTAGCCTCATCCACGTCGAGCGTTCCGAACTGCACGGAATACTCGGGGAAGTTAAGGACGATGAGGTTAATCGGATATTCGGCCAACCAAGGGACAGGGAACCTACCCTCGGTCGACACTTCGATATCCATGAAGCAGAGGTTGATATCCTTGATGTTCGGGTGTTCAATATCGTAGCCTTCATAGAGCTGCTGCAGGAATCTGCATCGTGGGTCGATATCAATCTCGTTGAAATGGTTAAGCGTGCCCTGGTACTGGCGCTTGATTTCCTTTTCTTCGTTGTGGGAAAGGTAGAATTCGTATACCTCGTTTCCGAAAATGTCCTTCATGCCGCATTCTACGGCACCGAATTCACCCAGGCGGTTCGTGTAGGAACGGTGCTTGACGGGGAGGACATCGGTCGTGCCGTCCACATACCACAGATACATCTTGTCGTTGACCGTATCATGGTATATGGTCGACCACATCTTCTTCTTTGGAAGTTCTTGCGTCTCACTCATATCGGAACCACACTATTTATTGATGTTGACCTTCAACTTTCGTTCGGTATCTGGGTCGAAGAAGCCAGTCTTGCTGTCGTAGAAAACCTTTGTCGGAATCTTCACGTCGGGTGCGAACACGAGGGTAACATCCATTCCGTTGGTGCATCTGTATGTAACGGACTGCCCGTTCGCCACAAGGATTGAACACTTGGTGTCGTAGGTCTGCTTCGAGAAAGCGAAAGCAGCAAGCACCGCAATGATAAACAACATTTTCTTCATAATAGCCTCGATTTAATTAACTATATTATGAACAAGCTAACTATATACATATAAATATAACCATACTTGTACAAAAATTCAAGCCCTTTTTTTGATGCAACTCATAATTTCCTTGCACCGCATAATCCTACGGCGTGGAACCCAGCTTGGGGGCTCGCTGCCGTCGGCGGTGCATATCCACAGCATGTTGTCGACTGGAATGCCCTTTGGTTTAGGTATCTCGTCGAAAATCATGTCGGAAAAAATGATGATGCCCGAATACTTCCCCATCAGTTTATTATCCACGAGCATGTCGAAAACGCACTGGGGGTTCGTCCCGCCACGCCCCTCGACCTCGAATCCGCTCTTGGAAAATCCACGCTTGAATGTCTTCGGCAGGGTGCAGTTACAGTCCCACCAGCAGTAGTCTATCTGGCATCCCGTCGCTATCTTGGCTATCAGGCAGCCAGCGGCAGACAGGTCGTCTTCATCCATAGAACCAGACGAGTCTGCGGCAAGGAGAAGCTTGCAGTCGTATACGGAACGCTGGCCTGGGAACAGCAGGTTGTAACGCCTGTTCTGCCTCAGTCGGGTCGATTCCGTACGCTGGGAAACGACCGTTCCGACGAACGAACGGATTATCCTCCTGTAATCTACGGGAGGTTCCTGTGCGGCAAGAATCTTCAGCATGATGTTCCCTGCGCTCAGGCCCCAGCCAGTCCCGTCGAACCCTCCGTTCTCTTCGAGATGCTTCGTCTCCATGGCGATGTCGCTCGAAACGGTCTCGTTGGGCGACCAGTTCTCGGAACGGGTTTCGTCACAGAAGTATGCATCGAGGGCTCCCTGCGGGCTTCCATCGCCGTCGCCACCAGCCGATTCGTCAGGCTGGTCGTCCGAATCTGGGTCGGCATCCCCGTCGTCAGAATTGTTGGCGGCCCGTTCCATCCACATGGCAACCCTCTCGTGGAAATCGCATTCGTCCGTCCATTCATTTCCAGTCTCGTTCTTGTACAGCACCTTGCCCTGCTCGTAGTAGATGTTCGCCTTGCTCCTGTCCAGCGAGTCTGGGAAGGACGTTCCGTTCAGGGTGAGGCATCCCCTCGCCATCGAGTAGCAGATTATGTCGCTCGAAAGCAGATTGAATTTGTTGTCGACCGCACGCTTGGTCACATGTTGCAACGCAATTCGGGAAGCCTCTATGTAAAGAATCTTGGCGAGGTCGCTCATGTCCATCCTGTTGACCCAGCCGCTGTTTGCGACAAGGTAGAGTTCCCCCGGAATGTGTGCGTCGAGCATGAGCGTAGCCGTCCTGTCGTCCTCGACGATAGGGTGCGCCATGTTTATGTAGCACATGGCGGCTGGATTCACGGAGCCGAGAATTACCTTGGCCTGTTCTATCTTGCTGAGAGCGGACATCAGTTAACCTGGTTGAACTCGCTGAAACTGGATTTGAGCATCATCTTCTTGTCTTCGCCGACATGTTCCCTCAGGCGAGAGAGCCAGTTGTCCTTTCCCTCGGAAATCTGCAGGACAAGGTCTATCAGGTGCATGTTGTACATCTGGGCCTTTATCTCTGGCTTGACTGCGAAGTAGTAGTACCAGAAGTTCAGGGACATCGTCCTCGTCTGCCTTGAATTCTCGTAGGCGTTCGCCATCTTGCCGACGATGGCATCGCTAAGCTTTGTAAGCTGCATTGCGCTCATCCCGTCGATGATACTCTTGAATTTCACCCAGTCCCATTCGTTCGCATGAAGAACATCATCTGCATCGAGCTTATTCCCGTTCTTCTTGAACCATTCGGTGAAAATCTTGGCCATGTCGGGCCCGAGAGTAGACGTGGCGTCTACCAGCAGGGTTTCCATCCCGCCTGGTCTTGGCAGGCCGTTTTCGTCCACATAGTCGCCCGCCTTGTATGCGTTGTCGAACAGACGGGCGAAATTCTCCCATGAACGGGGGTTGGCCGTGTTTTCGTCTTCCGAATCAAGCTCGGTATCATCAACATAGAGGGCGTTGTTGTGGCCGTCGATGAAGCGTATGATTGTCTGGTTGATTCCAGCGCTTGCAGCCCACCTGCACCAGTACTTGGCGTCAACCTCGACATGGTATCTGGCGAAACGGGTGAAAAGCGCACGGTTGATTGGAAGCACCTGGTTGGAATCCACGCTAGAAGGGTTGATTGCGACCACGACACGGGAGCCCTCTGGGAGAGTGAAACCGTTGAACGACTGTTCTGGGGAACACAGCTTCATCAGGGCGGCGATGATTTCGCCCTTGGCCCTGTTGATTTCGTCGATGAAGACGAGGGTCGCTTCCGTCGTGTCCATCCAGGCGGGTTTCGTATGGTGGTGTACATGGTTCTCGATTTCAAGCAATCCTATAAGGTCGCCAGAGTCCCCAGACTGCGAACAGTCGAGGCAGACAAGGTTCAATCCAAGCTTTGCTGCAAGGCCACGGCAGAACTGCGTCTTGCCTATTCCAGGAGGTCCGATGAGCAACGCTGGGGTCTTGTTCCATAAACGTGTAATTCTCTTCTCGATAACACCAAACTGCATTCAAGTATCCTTGGCGGCCATTATAAGCCGTCGTAGTTAAATTATCTTATTTCCAGGCGATTCTGTCGGTTCAATCATATAAGGGTTCACGAGTACACCGAACACGGACGGCCTGACATAGTACCTCTTGTCGATGAGGATTGGCTGGTCAGAACCGTGCTTGCACCATGTTATGTAACTGGATTGAATCAGGTGCTGCGTGAACAGGAGGAACTTCACCCCGCTGAAATAAGTGGCGAGTACATAGGTGAGGACGGTCTGGTCAACCCTCGCCGAAGAACAGTTCACCCCAGTCAGTTTCAGGAAGGACCATGTTATGTCGTCGATTATCTGGACAATCTTCACGTTCCTTCGGATGATGATACCAGACTGGAACAGGACCGCCTTGTTGAACGAGGTCTTTGCGAACAGCTTCCTCTGGGCGGTCACTTCCTCTGCAGAAAGACCACGGGCCGTATGCCACGCATTGAGTTCCTCGTACACGTTCGTCCTGTACGGATGTATGGCGAGCCCGATATCCGAATTGGAGTTGACAAAGTCCTCGTAGAGCTTGTCCAGCGGCTTGTTTATCATCATGCTGGCGTCGATGTATATGGACACTGCGGTGTCCGCAAACTCGAACGTGTGGTAGCGGACGTAGTTCAGTATCCCTATCACGTCGTTGATTCCAGACAGGCACGGGTATTCGGAAATGTGGTGTACATCCCAGGTCTTGCTCTTCATTCTCTTGTTGTCGGTTATCAGCAGGTAATGGACATCGGACTTGGCGTGCTTGACTTCCCGCAATGGCTCATAGCCTTCGAGGATACACTCGATGACAGTGTACTTGTACACTTTGCTAGGAGGCTTGGTTTCCTTGACAGGCTCACTACTTGGTTGTGTGTCTGCGGAACCTATCAGACGCCTCAGAAGCGACGTTAATCCATTTGCCATCGGTAAGAAGACCCTTAACTGTTTCAATCATGTTGTCGTAGGATGAATAGACGATTGCATCGCCAGCATAGCCGTCGTTCTTGGACGGTTCGCTGACTATGCACTTCCCGTTGATTAGCGGGTAGAACATGCGAACGATTTCCTGGCACTGGTACTGCGGGAACGCATGCACGTTCAGGATAATCTTCGAGTGGGCTATGAGGTAGTCGAGAGCCTTTCCCGTTACGCCAGTGGCCGTGATTATTGCCCAATCACGGTGTGCCGCACGCATCGCCCCTATCAGCTTGGTTCTTCTCGGAGTCTCCTCGCCATAGAACAGCACGTCGTAAAGCATGTCCTCTGGCTTCACCTGTTCCAGGGTTTTCAGGGACTCGACCCACTTTACTGGATGGTATGAGGCCTTGTAGCCGAGAACTTCGGCGAAGAACTTGATGTTTTCAAGGTTGTAGTCCCATATTTCATCAGCCTGTTCGAACCATACTCTCGTATTCGAGTTAATCCATGGGCTCCCACGGTAGAGTTGCTCCATGTTGTAAATAACCAGCTTGTGGTCGGGATGCTTCGCTTTAAGCCGTCCTGCTTCGGAACACGGCATCACGTTGTACCCGAGCACGACCATGGTCTTTTCATACTTGGGCTTGTTGCACAATTCTCCAAGCATGGTCTTGACCTGCTTGAAGACGAACGGGTGAGGGTCAATAATAATCATAAATTAAATCCATTTTGAAAGTACGCAATCAGTCAAAATATAGACAATGTTCCATATTTTGGCAAGGCATCCCCGTTACCAAGTTTCATTAGGGACGGGAAATCCGTTTGCATCGTAATTTATGCGACGAAATCCAGCACAGTTCTTACGCACGAGGTCGGACGCCTCTGCATGGATGGCTGGATTGTGGCATTCGGCCCCGATGTTGGGGTCGTGACACTCCGCTTGATACTGGTGGACCAATCCCGGTTCATTATTTTCGTATGGAAGCATGGGTTTCCTCTTGACAAATTTACATATTTAAAATATATTTATACGGCGAGGAAACCAATTAAACATTGCGAAAAACTGAAATTAAACCAATCGGGTAAAAGACATGTGCTCAATCGAAAACGCCATCGAGACTCTGGACAAGTGCGTCCTTGTTTCCACGGAAGTATTTGACATACTGTTGGCAGAATACCGCAAGCACCATTCGGAAGAAGAAACTACGTTGCTCATCGACGAGCAGGACTGCGGATGTGCCACCGAGGGTGAAATCATAACCTTGCTGAAAGCGGCCCGTGAAGAACAGAAGAAAAAACCGATTCGGTACGGCATACCGCTCCACGTCATGCTTCATCCAGAAAAGGTCGACGTGAATGCACGCCCTTGGGAGTCGAACCCACCTGAGCTGGTTTCTAAAATTTTACACAAGGAGTAAACATGGCGGAATACCACGTCGGCTGCGGTATGGCAGCAATCTATGCAGGAACAGTAAGCAAACCTGGCGTCTGGAAAAAGAAGAACGATGTAACCGACGAGGCGCTCTGTGCCGTCGCCGAGTACATGAAGGGAAAGATTGAAAAGGGGAGCGATACATATGAAATCACATGGAAGCTCCCTACGGGCAAAAAGATTATCCTGTCATTGACTGTCGATGACCGTGAAGAAAAGAAGGACTAAAATGGATATCAAACAACTGATTAAAAAATCGTGGAAAACATTCTGGGGCTGGTTTGAAGCGGTCGACGATATCGACCAGCAAGCCGACAGACCCGTGGCAGACTCGACCGAGATTACCAAGCACGGCAATCCGTACTTCGACTTCAAGTGCCCGAGATGCGGATGCGAGTTCAAGACGAAAATCACCGAATGCAAGACACGGGAACTCCAGAGCGAACGCAACATCAGCGGCACCGACACATGGATACCCGAGGTGATTGTGGACTACTACACGGCCTGCCCCGAATGTCAGTTCAAGTGCTGGAATGACGGAAAGGCAAACCCGAAGTCAAACCATCTCGGCTGCCGTACACCAGACATGGGGGTATAACAATGGGTAGAACAGCACTTCCATATGAAGAACGCAATTTCCCTACGAAGGATGTCTCATTCCATTTCTGGATGGTATTCGTACAGTGGAAGATAAAAGGCAAGATTCTAAACCGAGGTTGGTTGCAGAAGGTTCGATTCTGTGAGTGTAGTGACAACCCTGCGACTGGCCTTCACTACTCATCCCTGGGGCAGGCCGAACGTGCTTGCCGTGACCTCAACGATGAGGACGAGGACGACTACATCCCGACCATCGTAGAATTCGGTGCCGAACAGGTAGGAAACATCGCTTTCAACAAGGAAACAAAATGATTGTATGTGACCGTTGCCGTCGCTACGCAACATCTTGTTGCCGCAACTGCGTTTATTTCAGCGAAATCTATGGAAGCATCACTGGGGACTACTATGGCGAACAGGTTTCCGACGAGGAAGCGTACCGAGAGCTCAACGAGATGTACCCAGAAGACTTCCACGGCAAGTTCGCTACCAAGATTATTCTGGCGTACCGATTCGTAAGCAGGGTCCTTCTCCCGTTCCTCCTGTACGAGAAATGGAACCGCCCGAGGCAATACGTGAAGGGAAAGTATTATCCTCCTTTTACTTTAAGCCAGTCAGAGCTAACGTCAATTTTACTTGTCAACAAGGACGACACGCTGCCATTCTAACAAAAAGGAGATTCATATATGGCATATCAAGTTGAAAAATACTATCCGAACTTCATTACATGCGACCCCGAATTGGAAGAGGAATTCTACATGTGGAAAACGGTTGACACCGTAAAGGAAGTGATGGATACCGAGTGCTGGAAGGAGTGCATCAAGGAAGGTTCCGAGGCATACATCTTCCCTAAACACCCGAGAGAACCAAACATACTCCGTATCATGCAGGACAGGACTACCAAGATGTATGTAAGTACTGATTCAGCCCGAGAATTAGATAAGTTCATCAAGGAATCTGGCCTCCCGTGCCACAAATAGACTGTAACAATAGGTGAAAATAAAAGGAGATAACGTATGAAAAAGGAAACAACACGAGTTATGTATTTCATCGGGGTCCTCTGCCTGCTTGTGAGCATCTGCGGCGTGTTCGGCGGATGCGAATGCAAGGCCGACGGTGTCAAGGGGTTAATCTACCACGAGGGTATCCTCATCGCCAAGACCAACTGCGATTTCGACCTTAAATTCGAAATGAACACGGAAAATGTCATTGTCGAAAGCATCACCCTTAATTACGGCGACCGACTTACGAGGGAGAAATACCAGTATGCGAACGACGGCCATTACCGTGTCGAACGCAAGGCATGCCAGTTTTAGTAGGTATTGAAATGGCGTTAGATTATCAAGAGTACAAGGAAGTCGTCTCGTACCATATTAAGCAACTGTCTAACTGCAACAACGCATTGGACATTGCCGACAGGTTTGAAGACCGCATTAACAACGGATGGCGATTTGGTGATGCATGCATTGAAGTCGCACGGGATATCATCAGCAAGGCGTTATCATGAGGTATAAACTGTAGGGGAAAACTATCTGGTTTCCCCTATGCAACCTCTATACGAATATGTCTGCCACATAAAGGGCCATCGCAACTCCAAGGGTGAACTCGCCGAGTGGGTCATCAAGAGTCACGAGACGGGTGAAATCCTGTCTTCACACAAGTCCGAGAAGAAAGCGAAGGAGCATCTCCAACAGATGCACATTTTCAAGGAATCCGTTGATTCCATGAGTTATAAACTATTGGGTGAAAGCACCTATGGTAACACAATGGATAAGCGAGTTGCGATTTTTATGGAAAGCGTAGGCCAGCTAGGCCTTAGCAAGAATCAGATGGAAGCGGTCGGCAAGATAACAAAGGTTTGCCTCGAAGGTTCTTTTGGGCCAACACAAGAACCCGACGACGATGATATTGGCTTCGTTTATGTATCACGGCATGGACATTCAGCTTTAAGCAGCTTATCAAAGATGCGTTACGCTGATTTTCTGAAACAGCGTGATAAATTTGCATCGTATGGCGATGTCGGACCAATTAAAAAGTATCGTATGCCACTCATTGATACTGAGGAAAACCAGGCACAATACGTAAATTACGATAGTATTCCTGAAGATACAAATGGAAACGCCTGGGGATTCGAATACGGCAGGAAATCTGGATTTGAATACATCAGTGAAAAGTACATCTGGTTACCTAGCGATGCCTTTGATAATTCTGCCCCCCTCGAAAAAGAAGGGCCCGATGTCGGATGTATTGGTGAGATGAGCTCTAATTCCCGTGAAAACATATTGGGTATACGGCGTGACAAAACTTACGATGATTTCCTGAACGGGTACAAGAAAGCCCGTGACCTTGCCACCAGAGAGCCGGATGAGTTCAAGGTGTCGAAACTTCAACGCTATTCTACTCCAGAGTTCAATCCGTTGAGCGTAAAAGTCAATCACATGAGTTTCGATAGCATCCAGCCAGATGAAAACGGTAATGTATTGGGTTATGAAGAATATCATAGGCCAGGACATCCATTCCAGGTTGTAACCAAGATACTATGGCTGCCCGCAAATACAGACGAACCAGCAGATGAAACCCCCTCCGATTACGATATAGCCTCAGAATTGTATCCAGACGATGCACCGACCTACGGACGCCGTGTAAGCACATCTGAAGACGATTATGACCCAGACAATCCAAACGACACGGACGATGACATGTTCTACGACGGGAACGGGCGAGTGAATGAACTGGACCCAGACGAAGAATTAGAATTCTAAAAATGTTACAAAAAAGGGCGTTCATCACAGCATGAACGCCCTATTTTTATGCCGAGAATCAATCATCCCAGTTATATGCATTTCGTTCTTTCAGATGGTCATAACCACACCATGTGCAGTGGTAGTTGCCGTCTTCCTGCTTTTCCAAACTTTCCCGTCCACACCACGGGCATGATTCAGGTTCATAATACTCGTGCGACGGATGTTTAGGGGCTCTATATTTTTTGTCGTTACGACGACTCATTTCTTCTCTTGAAACTCGCTGCCAAATCTTGCTGTCGGCAAGATGCTTATAGATTTCATCCTGGGGCATACGTACTGCCTTGGACTTCAATCTCAAATACTCTTTCTTTTCCGCCTTGCTATATGTTTCGGTCAGCCAAGGAGATGAATCTGTTGCGAGATAATCCTTATGCCTTTTTACAACATCGGCGAAGATAGATTCCCAGTCAACATCATTTGCGGACGATTCATTTGATTTCGTACGATGAACCCCTTGTAGGGTTTCATCTTTCTGAATCTTTGTTATAGGCACCACCGTTCCCGTGAAACGAGCGTTTTTTGGAATGCCAGCAATGGTCTGTATCACCCCATTTCCTTCTTCCCGTTCAAGAATATACTGATTTGGGCGCACTCCTGGCCCCTCGTCGCCAGTAGCCCTCTTGGCAATAAATGATGAATCGCCGTCCACCTCGTATAAGCCACCTTCAAAAAATGGAACACCAAAATTTTCCCTTAAAACTACGGTCTCCCCATCTTTCGATAAAGTTATGGCATTAAGTTCACCGCCTTCGCCAAAGCCGTTCTCGACGTAAACTGTCAGTTTACCATAGCCGTTTTCTACATAGCTTCCCAAGTACCGATATAGTTCTTCAAGTGTCATATTAGTCCTCTCGCAAGTTACTGGTTGCAACGAAATCGGGTACATCCGCCTTTGATTTCAAGCCGAACATCTTGTGCGGGTCTTCAACAAGGTATCCACGGTGGTCTGTGTAGTCCCACATGCTGTTGACAATCTTGCAGAACGTGTCCTTGTCGCCGATAGTGGTCTCGAAGATGACATACTCGCCCCGCTGAGGTTCAAGTTCGAGCGTCGCACGTCCAAGCGAGAAAATGTCGACACATGCGTGGCATTCCCCGCCTTCACGCTTGGTACGCATCGGACGGTCGAAACGGGCGAGTATGATTTGGTTTTTCCACCTGATGACGCCGCTGAGGATGATTCCGATTCCTTCAAACCCGCAGCAACGGCCAGTAACATACTCGATTTTCGTATCGAGAGGGAGATTGCGCTTGGCAAGTTCGTTAACCTTCTTCAGGAACTTCTTGTAGTCGGCATCGTTTGACTGTCTGAGGAGTTCGAGAGACTCCTCCTTGAATTTCTTCTGTTCTTCGGTAAGCTCTTCCATGATTTACCCGTTTCGCTTGACTGTAAATTCCTTCACTACTACGACAGCAGACGGACTGCTGTTCTTGACTTCCCTTTCTATGAAACGCTCGGCTTCATCAGCTGTCCCGAAACGGTATTCGAACGGGCAGGTTCCGTCATAGTAGTAGAAGTAGTTCCAGAAGAACCATCCCTTCTTCTGCGGGTAGAAAAAGACTTGGGTTGACCCGTCGTCCTTTTCAATCGTTTCCTTGATAATTCTGAATCGCATAATCAATCCTTCGGTGCGTCTGGGAACGGCATCCAGTGGGTAACGCTGTCCGTCTGGATAAGGTTTTCCTTGTGGAACATCCATCCGTAGCGAGTGCTCCAATACCCGATTCCAATGCCGTATAGCCTGCTGTACAGGATGCACCACGTGTTGTCGCCGACATTGTCGAGACCAGATGCCTTCCTCCATACTGGCAATCCCTTCTTGAGATTCTCGTTTTCCTTGCGGAGCCTTTTGACTTCCTCTTGCAGTGCAAAGATGTCCAAGAACGGCACACCTTTCATCGGGGGAGGTGCGGGGGACGTCACGGTAGGCATCTTCAACGGATTGAGCTTGTACTTGTTGGGAGCGTTCGTGGTCATTTCTTTACCCCGTTCAGTGTAAATACCGACAGGATGAAGGATGCCACCTGGAAGCGGTCTTCGTTCCTGGCCACGGTGCAGCCCTCGCCTTCGACATGGTTCTGAATCCACACGTCGTACATCGGGCCGAACAGCTCGATGATGATGTCCACCTCGTCGGTAACCGTTATGTGGAGACGGTCGCTGCCAATACTGAGCTTGCTCTCGTCGATATGGCCTTTAATGACATCGACCAGTTCTTCGATGGGTTTCTTGACCATGGTTACACCCCGTGTTCCGTGACGCACTTGTTGACGAACTCTTCCATCTGTTCGTAGGTCGGGTTGAAAACCTCGTCGACTACCGTATTGGTTTCTGTGTCCATGAGACGGGCGCCTACGACATAGACGTACTCGGGTCGGTCCCTCGACGGGGAGCTGTCCACGTCGGTGTTGGTCACGACCTTGATGCAGTACTTCTCGTTTTCCCACGAGATGACTGGGCCTCCACCGAATATGCCAACCGAGAGCCTTGCGTTGTGCTTCTTGACGATGTCGCCAATCTCGGGAACACGGAGTTCCTCGACGATGAGGTAGCGTGGGTCGTACTCGCTGGCTGGAACCCAGAGGTTGAAACCGTGGGTCATTGCGAAATCTTCCGCTTCAATCTTGGTCTCGAAACCGATGGCACGGAGGCCGTCACGAATCCAGCCGAGTTCGCCGTCTTCCATCATGCCGTAGCAGTCGTGGATGTCGCTGCACAGGGGAGGGCCCTGTACGCTTCGTTCGATATAGAACATAGTCAATCTCCTTTGAAATACCTGTTATGTTAGCACATCGTGCGTGTGTTCGAAGAAATACCATGCCGCATCGTCGTAGATGGTCTTGCCGTCCTTCCGCAGCCTAAGATGCATGGTCGTATTCAAGTCATAGTCATGCACTACGGCTCCGCCATGCATGAGAGCTTCACGGAACCCCTTGCAACGCTTCATGTAACGGTAGTATGGCTTATACTCCTTGAAGCGTTCAGGTAGGTCTACTCCGTACTTGTGTCTTGGCATCGGGAACCTCGTCAGACAACCGAAACGGGAATTATGTTTTCCGTCCCGCAATGGGAGCATTTCAGGTGTCCACCCTCTCGGTCATAGCTATTGGAGTCGAAACGGCCCTTGTTGTACTTGCCGCATTCCCCACAATAGTATTCAATCTTCGGGGAAATGCCAACGAGCATGAACGGGCTCCACGTCCAGCACTGGAATTTCTTGCATTTTACGCTCATGCTCTACTCCTTCGGCCAACACTTGTGTATGCCGAGCTTGCTGTGGAAGTATTCCACGATGTCGATTTCCTTGCCGTCCTTGTCGAAGAAATCAAAGTTGCACGAGTTGTATGCGTGCTCTGGGTCTCCTACCAGGATTGTCTGGGTGTAACTGCCGTGGATAACCACGTAGTCAACCACGTATTCCTTACCGACGGTCAAGTCCTTGGGGTCGTCAGTCCTTCCCCAATGGTTGTAAACGTTGCTGGTGCAAACTGCCTTGATTGATTTTTCTCTCTCCATAGTGACCCCCTTAGATTCCGAACCGAGTGTTGAGGGCTTCGATGCGCCTACGTTCTTCCGCCAGTGCCACGGTAAAACGCTCGACATCCTTCTTCGCCTTGGCCAGACTCGTGGACAACTCTGATACCCATCTCCTGTGGCGCTTCCGTAGTTTCCTGGCGGCTTCCTTGTATGCGGCCTTTGTGCAACGGGTAATTGTATGACTGAACATACCGTCACAAGTGCATTCTCTGTCATTGAGGTCACCCTTGCACAGCCTGAGCGTATGAGTGTTGACAACACCTTCCGTATTGTTTACGTCGAGATAGTCCGTAAATGTAACCTTGATATATCCAGACGACTTTTCCCTGGTTACTCTCTTGACGACAGCAACCACGAGCCCAACTACTCCCCCAGCACGGTCCCTGGTCACCATCTTGACCGTCCATCCAGGCTGGAGGTCGCCGAAGTTCTCAATCGCAGTATTTTTCATTGTTGGCATCCTTTGTATGTTTGTATGTTCCTGCGTAAAATATAGATAATAAAATTGTGTCTGTCAAGCCCTATTTGTAGCGAATCTTCAAAATGCTGAGGACTGCGGTCAGAATCGTGGCGATTCCGTAATTGAAATAGATTGGATACTGCCACAGCCCCGTCTTCATGTTCGTGTACATCACGAATACCGCACTGAATATGTTCCCGAAGAAGGCGAAGACAAGGAACATGCGGCTGATGTCCTTGCACGACTTGGTTCGGTAGCACTTGACTATCTGAGGGGCAAGGTTGATTGCGAAGAAGAAGGCCCCGAGGATGCCAGAAAGCCAGCAAAGCGTCTCTATCATAGGTGATAAAATCCTTGTTACGATATCAGTTTATAAACTACAAGATAGAAATATCTAAGGAGAGCGTAAAGATGGGAACTTCCTTTGAAGACATCATGAAGAGAATGAAGTCAACACCCCACGTTGGTGTCCCCGCCGTGACAAACCCAAAACTGCCGACCAAGGTCGAACGAGAGACAGAAGCGGCCACAGTTAGGCGGAAGGCAATGCCGAACTTCCATTTCGGGAATGGTAACAAGATGGAACAGCTGGTAGAACACATGAAGACCGCACCACACCCGACCCCGAACTACGCTGACTCGAAGTTCATCAACAATGATAAAGAGCTACTTGAAGCAATTAAAGCAGATTTTCAAGCATACATCAAGAGCGCTTCTGCCAACGGTGTATTCTAAACCATCAACACTGAATCATATAAAGTACCAAATATGGAACAAAAACCTCGTATTATTGTATCGATGACCTCATATCCAGCACGTATCAAAAACGTGCCGCTATCTGTGTTTGCTCTTGTTAAATACCAAACACTTCCCCCTGATGAAATACACCTATGGTTGTCTACGGAACAATTTCCAAACAAAGAAGCTGATTTACCCAAAGAGCTACTGATAGAAGCTCGTGATGGCCTTGTTACGATTCATTGGTTGGAAAAGAATACCTATGTACATAAAAGGCATGAAATTTTCAAGACGGTTGATAACGGATGTGTATTTCTTATTGACGATGATGTAATTTATGACACTAAATTGATTGAAACCGTAATGGCCGTTCATGCCAAACATCCAAATGCCATTGTATGTTACAATAGGTACGATAAGCATCGATATAAGGGAAGACATATACTTTATGGAGAAGCATGCAAATCAAGTGGCCCGTTTGTAAATACATATAGATGGTGCGGACAGAGTATGATACCTGCCAGTATGTATCCAAAAGATGTGCTATCAGATGAGATGCAGGAAATACGCAACACGAGTTCGCCAATAAGTGATGAATGCTGGATGCAACCATGGCTGGTATATTATGACGTCCCAATTTTTTACCTCGAATTTGGATGGGGCACTGATATCACCAAAGACACGGGGAAATCGAGCGGTTTAGTATCATGGAGTCATCAAAAGGACGCCGATGGCTATGAACGACGAGACCGTTGGTTAGCCGCAGTGCTTGATGCAAACCCAAAATTAAAGGAGAAATATGGAAAACTCTTTGGATATGACCGATAATTGGCTTAAATACTGTACGTCATTTATACCACAGATAAAGGCCCGTCATAAGCAAATGACGGGACACCCATGTAATTTAGACAACCCTATTCGTCTAACAGATAAGATGGAGTGGTTGAAAATTTATGATTCGACATTTTTAAAAACATACTGTTCAGACAAGTATACGGCAAGGAACTATGTCAAAAAGAAAATCGGAAGCGATATAGCAATTCCATTGCTCGGTGTATACGACAATTTTGAGTCTATTGATTTTTCTAAACTTCCATCTGATTATGTTCTAAAAACCAATCATGGTTCTCATACTAACATTACTGTTCGTAATGGAGCAATAAACAAGACTGCAGCTAAGGCAAAGTTTCATGAATGGTTATCAAAAGATTGGACATGGTGGGGATATGAATTTAACTACTTACTAATACCAAGAAAGATAATAGCCGAAGAATATAAAAGTGATGGACATGCAGACTTAGTCGACTATAAATTCTTATGTTTTAACGGGAAACCATATTATTGCCAAGTAATTGCCGATAGACATAGTAGAGCAAAACATTTGAACTACTATAATATGCAATGGGAACCTCAATACAACATGTCGAGGAAAGATTTTCCTGCAAATTATAATATAAAACATGATGCTCCTAACACATTGGATAAAATGATAGACTACGCAACCCGATTATCAGCAGATTTCAAATTTGTTAGGGTGGACTTTTATGAAATTAACGGTGATGTATTTTTCGGGGAACTTACATTTTACCCAGCAGCAGCTTATATCAATTACACCAATGATTCTGTTGATACCATGCTCGGGTCTTTATTACATCTGTAAAAATCACCCATTTTTTTGAAGGCGTTACCAAAGTTGTTAACTGCAACTTTGTAGTTATCATGCACTATGTCAGCATTATCCAGAAAGTAAATATTTTTGGCATCTCTATAACTAAAAAGGGTTGAAAGGGAAATGCATTGGTCTTCCCATGTTCCGCCAAGAATGAAAAACGGCGGGTCTGCTAAACGCATTCGTTCAATACGTGTCATATATTTTTGAGTTGACCATTCTATTATATTATTGGCAAATACATTTACTCCGTCAACACGTAGTTCACGATTACTTAATACATAATGCGGATATTTAATTGTAAACTTTCCATCAACCACAATTTGAACATTACGACCATTAAATGCTCTATTTTTGTATAGAGACACGTCAAACACATCCCAGTGTATGTCGGAAAAATGCTGCATGACATATAGTATGTCGGCTTCAGTTACAGAACACCATACGAATGGGTTATTAAATTGTTCGTGGAGTAAATCACGCACAATATAACTAGATGCACAACTATTTCCTATTATGTTCATCACGAGCTCTCTTAACGGCTTTTAACATGGTTGCATATCTATCTTTTGCACTTCGCCCTTTTCGATAACATGCATGTAACGGAGCAATTTCGTCATGCGTTACAACGACATCGTTATAATCTTTATTCAAGCAGATACAACCTTTGTTCCCATTTAATTCGCATATAGCAGCATAAAACAAGTCATCTTCGCCAAGTTCGACGATTTCATCATTCAACAGCAAGGCGGCATCTTTATAGTATCCAGGTGGATGAAGCGTTGCATACCCAGATGTATTAAATATACCATGCCCCATGCTACTGCACCAATAACAAATTCTGTCATGTGGATGTAGTTTCCACATACGATACAACTGTTCAGCATAGTTGAAACGGTAAATACAATCATCGTCAGCACTTATTACAGGAACGCTACGATATTTCATACTAGAGAATAAAAGTTTTTTGAACGATTTGTAATTTTTATTCACCCATAACAATTCGCATACACCATTAGCTGCCAATACTCGTAAGTCCTTCGGGAGTTCATGTTCTCCTTTTGGAAATTCCTCTTTACTAAGGGTTAAAACAATATGAAAGCCTGGACATGTTCGATACAATTGGAATATAGTAAGCCCTACTGTTTTTATACGCTTTTTCCAACTGGTCAATGCAATGACCGCTTTACAACCTTTTGGTAAATCAGCATGTTCATTTGGTGAAAACACACTCATACAGCTACACCGTCCTGTTCAGTCAACTATTTGACTCAACACACTGTTTCCAGCCTTGTTTGAAATCTCTTAACATAGGTATTACATCAGTATTCAAATACTCATTTCTTAATGCACCAGGCATAGGAACCTCACGTTCGAACGGCCACTTGCCTAACTTACGGTGTTTCACCCCAATCAACGCCGCTCGTAACCCATTGTACACATCATCTTCCAGACCACGGAAGAATCGCATGAAGCACACATCGGGAAGCTTAGCCAATGAATCGACTGGAAAGAGTCTACCCCACCCACTCACTTCAATGCCTGTCGAGTGCATCCATAAATGTGCAGTTATGATATCCTTCGGGTATTTCAAATGACATTGCATGAAGTCTTCGACGAAACTATCTTTGACGGCGATGTCGTCATCGGTCGTTATTATGGGCACATCGGGGTATTTCGACCAGCCGCCAAGCTTCTTCAAGGCCCTTGTATTCTCTTTCACCCATACGATTTCAAACTTGGGGTCCGTCTGAGTAAGTTCAACCAATGCCGCAGGAAGTTCCGCTTCCTTCTGTGGGAACTCGTCCTCGGCCAATACGAGAGTCACCTTGTAATTGAAGGTCGTTTTCTGTCTCAGTAGCTTGCGTATATTAGAAACTACGGTTTCAGATTTGATTCGGCCACGCCAAGATGTGATAGATACAATGCAATCTAGTGTCATACCAACAGTTTATAACATTTTGGGCCCATCAGACACACCTCCTCCTTAAAGCATTTTCTTGACCTTGGCTAGCAGCTTCGGGTCGGATTTCAGTTTTTCCATGATGTCGTCAATGCTTGAATCCTTTTGTTTCTTGACTGCTTTCCTTGTCGGCTTCGGTTTCGACTTGGGTTTCGACTTCCTTTCATCCATCAGCTTGCAAACCTCGTCGAACTCGCCCAGATGGGTCAGCCACCGCTTGATGACATAGAAGGCATGCTCACCTTCGTTCCGAGACTCCCACGCTTTCTTGGCGTCATCTTTGCCAATCAACGCATATCCAGGTCTTGAAAGGGCGGCGACATACTCCTGAGCAAAGTGCTCACCGATGCTCTTATGGGTACTCCTAGCCCATTCATGCAACGGGAATCCCTTTGGCATTCCGTACCGTTTCTCGCCAACAGTCAGGTCCTCGAAAGTCTGCTTTCCGTGTACATGCTGGTCGAAATACACTTTATC
>Ga0247610_10000537_pt1 | contig 51991 bp, 54 predicted proteins | sample 174DNAGHGhighgp2_FD_193483 | JGI IMG/M metagenome (GOLD analysis project Ga0247610, IMG submission 193483) | Sheep rumen microbial communities from Palmerston North, Manawatu-Wanganui, New Zealand - 1742 DNA GHGhigh gp2 | ecosystem: Host-associated > Mammals > Digestive system > Stomach > Rumen...
CGACATCACGACGCCGACGTCTCGTTTCTCCCAGGTTGAAACGTTTTTCAACAGCGCTGCGCAACTCAATCTTGAATACACCAAGGCGTCTGCCGATGCTTTTATGACCTACCTGAACAGGGCGGACACGGCGAATGTCGAAACGACGTTTGCCCGCCTCGGCAAGCTCCACGAACTGCAAGGCCTGTCTGGAACAGACGGGATGCTTTCTTATGTTGCAGATAATATCCAGCGCGGCATGCTTTCTCGTTGGCGCAAGACGGAGAACACTCCAGCCTCTGGGCAAATGTGGAAGGCATCCTCAAGAGCGAAGATGGGCATTGTGCCATCTGAGGCTGCAAATGTGGCCTATATGGCCGGCGTTATGGACTGGAAGTACATTGAAGCTTCTCCCGGCGTTTTCGGCCAAATGCTTTTTACCGACTACCTTGAAAAGAATTTCCCGTTCTCGCTCAAGGTTAACATGCCTAATGGTGAGCACTTGTACCTCAGGAACAAGCAGGATCTCATTCGTGCTCTTATGAGCGAAGAGAATGCCGCAAGACTTCTCCCGAGAGATCGGGATGGAGAATTCCATTGGACTGCCGAGATCGCTCAGGCTATCCTTGATTACAATCCAGCGCTGATCAACGTCTTTAATCCAATTGTCTACAGCACAATGGAAAACAATGGAGCCTCAATTGAAAAGCCGGCGCACCGGTTTGAGATCCGAGGCTACCAGCTTGATGAGAGTGACAACCTTGACGCTGCTGGCCGTAGGCAGGCGAACGTCAACAACAGTTTCTTCGCCCAGCTGCAAGATTCGAACTTCAGCAATTTGCAGATGCAGGTTTTGGACGCGAAGATTTCCAATTCTCTGTTCAAGAATCAGGACGGTATGTTCCTCTTTGCGGCGACAATACCAAGTGCTGTTTTTGAAGAAAGTCAAAGCTACGATCAAATTTCTTACCAATGCAATCAGGTGAGAAAGATTTGGCAGGCAGCAGCCAAGGCTTACGCCATTGAGCAGAACCCAGCAGAGCGCGAAAAGATTATTTCCGGCTTTCTGCTTGGAACCAATGAAGAGGCCAGATATATTATCAATGCCGAAGCCTCGACGCTGGAAACAATCGGTGCTTTCGGGCAATTCGTCCAATCGATAAAAGAAGGTACTGTTTCTGCAAACCAAGTTTTCCTCGAAGGAATAACAAACGCTATCTTCAACACTCCCGGCGGTCTTTCTGCTGGTCTTTCCAATGCTATTGGAACTCTTCAGGCAAACGCGCAAGGCATTGTTACTCGTGGAGCAGACCTCCTTTATGGAATTGACGAACTGTACAGCGCATCACTGCTATCGCAACTTTTAGGAGACTTCGACAGAAGCAGCAACGGCCCTAGATATATTAACAGAGGAGATCTTGTTTCTGTTTGGAATCGATTCCTCGACGATCAAATAAGGGTTGCCGATGAAAACCTTGCACAGGGCAACGTCTCAAACAACGCACAACAGGTTCAGCTCGCTCAGGTTTTGCGCGATCGGCTTGTTCTGTTGAAAAATTTCAGCCAGGCCGGGAAGGTCAGACCAGCAAAGGGCGCCAAAAATCTCGGTGCGCTGTTCGACCTCGGCCCATTCGTCATGGCTCTTGACGAAGCTTTTGTCAATCCTTCAGACGAATCGATGCAGGCTCTGCGTGGCTATGTCACAGAAATAGAAGGCAGATTCAACAACCCAGAAAGAACAATTGCGTCTTTGATGGCGGGCGTCGATTCTTCTTCTCCTGTTACTACTAGCCAGCTCAACGACCTGCTGGATCCTGCAAAAATGGCAGGCAAGACGCCAGAAGAAATTGCCAACGAAAGACGTACTTTCGTCCGTAATGTTCTTGTCGGCAAAATCTCTTCGCTCGGTTCAAATGTTACAAGCATGGTAAGTCTTGAGCAAAGAGTCCGTGGAACTTTGAATGATTGTGCAAAGTCGCTCAGCGGGGACAATCTTTCTTCCGAGTGGATGACAGACGAAGACCGCAGACTGGTGGAAGAAATAAAGAGCGGAAAAATCTCCCTCGGAATTACCACGGCAAATCATCGTGCTTTCGCCCAGCAGTTTATCGGAGAGACATCTTCGGGTAATGCGGGAACGGGCGTTTCGCTTAACGCCAGCCTCCGTCCCAGCCTACTTTCTACGCTCGATCTTCCAACCCATATGAGAAACGGCGGCGTGTTCACCGGTGCGCAGGGGATGTTGGACAATGGTCTCAGCTTTGAAATGTATAGTCCGCAGTACTGGGCAGGAAAGACGAAGGCAGAATTCTACAGATTCCTGAGTCAGCTTTCTGAAGACGAAAGACAGTTTGCTGTTGGCACATATGAGGACACCAATGGCAACATGCACAATCTGACACCCTTTGCCGTTGATTCTTGGGCTAATGATAACACCACTCTTGGTGCTGTTTATATGTTGAACGCTCCGAATGCCGGTTTTGACGAAAGGTACAATGTCCCGTCTGTTTCGGGTAACCCGAATTATCGCGGCCTTCACTTTATGCTCGGTACGTTTCTTCTGAACTGCGCTGAGGCAATGAACCTTAAGTCGAAGAAGAAGAGCAATATCTATAAAGATTATACCTATGCTCTGGAGGACGAGAAGAGCCGGAAGGAACTCCAAAACCTTCAGTCTCTGTCTGCACAACAAGTTCTTGATCCAAACGCCGTGAACATGAGCGTCAGGAAATTCAAGAACGCATACGCAAAGGCTTTGTATGATCTCTACAATACCGATGACGGCCACAAGGAAGTTGGGTTCTCGAAGCCGATGTGGTACATGTTGGCGAATCATGTCGTGCAGAAAATCATGGTTCGTACAAATGACGGACAGATTATCGCAATTCCTTATGTCGAATTTGTTGACGGATCTGTTGCGAATAACCCGGTCTTTGCCCAATTGCAAAACAATGTCGCAGAGGCTTGGATTGATGTTATGTCGATTGAAGAGATTGGCTCTTCGCTCCAGAATGAAATAAGCAAGCAAAGGCAGCTTAATAGAGGAACAATCGGGCGTGGGACCAACGCTAACGGCCAGCTTGAAACAGCCGCCGATGTGAATACGCGCAACAGGGCCTGGACAACTGCGGCATTTGATGAATTCCGCCGTTCTCAACCAGATGAAAATGCGGCAAGACTTGCTCTGTCTCGCTCGATATCTTCCGTTTCCATCGCCCCTCGCAGAACCGTTCTTATCTCTACTCCTGATATCAGAGAGGGTGGCAAGCCACATCGCGTGAGAACATCTGTAAGGAATGCAGAAAAAGCTGCTGCGATTGCCGATGCAATCTCCAAGAGGAACACGAAGAAGAGCGGACGTGGCACACCGTTGTTCGTTCAAATCTTTGGGCAGGATATCACAGAAGAAAACGCAAGAATCAAGAGAGAGATAGATGGGCTGATCGACTCTGACTGGCATCAGAAGTTCTTCGAAACGCCTTCTGTTAAGGGACGCCCAATCTCCGTTTTGGTTAAAGCCAGCGCTTCTGATGTTGACATTATGAACGCCTTGAAGCTTTCTTCTGAAACCGGCGTCTATGTTACTTTTGAAAGCAACAAGCAATACGGCGAGACGATGGCGAAAGCCTCCGAGTATGGCACTCTTCTGGAAACGTCTTCGGCTCATGGACTTTATTCTCTGCGTGTTATTCCGTTCTCAAATGTTGAAGAAACGAATTTCATTGCGCCGAGAGTTGCCAGAGGTGACAAGTTTGTTCTCGGCATTTTCTCGCCGTTTATCCACGCGCAAGATGGTCATGGTGAAATAAGTTCTGCTGACCAGTACCTTTCGCAGACTCCGATCTTCGAAGAAGAGAACTTCGACCAAATCATGAATGGCCCTGTTCTTACCCCTGCGGAAGTAAACAATCTGCTTATAGAAAAGGGCGTCACTGCTCCGCAGCCAGGTCATTTGCTTACCGAAGGTGATATGGCAAGCCTGAATATCAACGCCTCTGATAAGAACGTTCTGGGATCAAGCGGCGCCTCCTATCAAGGCAGCTACCTTCGCGCTATTTCGAATTATGTTGCCAACATCGACCTTCTCCAGGGCAATAACCTTGCCTTTGATTTGACTCCAAATGACGGTCTTGTCTGCGTTGGTTTTGCCCGGAGAAGAGAAGGCTCCGATATCCTTGAGCCGATTATGGTTGGCCCGGTCTCGATCCACGATACGCTTTCTATCACGTATGACGAGCGCAACAAGAACAAGCTTGGCGTCCACAAGATCCAGAGCGCAAAGGGGAGCTTTAACCGTGGCGGCTCTCAAAAGTTCTACGTGCAGCTTGGCGGCGTCAAGGTTGAAGTCAATATGCCAAGCAAGCTTGGTGTTACTTCTGAAGCTGATCATCATTCTCTGTTCACACAGGCTTCCAACCGAGCATTCAATGGTGGAACAATCTATATGGATGTTTCTAACAACGGCGGCAAGACGCCTGGCAACGATCAGACAAACTTCGCCCTGTTCTATTACTGGATGAAGAACACCGACACAGCGTACAACCTGTTCATAGATCCAGATACAAGACAGATCAAACAGGGCGTTGTAAACAACGGTCTTGCTCCAGACGTTTTCCGTGCTTACGTGACTGATTATAAATACAACAGAGAGCTTTGTTCCGCCATTCTGCAGGGAAAGATTTCCTTCAACTTCTTTGCGGATCCCAAGCAGCGGGCGCAGTTTGACCGTGTTATCGGGGCGTTTGCAAGACGATGCCTTGCAACGAACACAAACCTGCTTGAAATTGTAAGCAACTTCTCCCTCCGGAATACAAACAATTCTCAAGACGTATCTTCCTGGGAAATGATTTCCATGGATAGCATGCCACATGCTTTGTCCTGCCTACCGAATGGACTGAACGAAAACGATATTGCAATCCTGTTCCACGCAATATCGCCGAAACTTGTTTCACTTAACCTGTCCAATGATATCGATGTTATCAGAGCAACGCAAAACGGTGGCGAACTTCCGCGCTTCACAAGAGACGGCCAGATCCTAACGTTCTACAATGGCAAGCCAACATACATGCTTGCTGCTCTGGATCAGGCCACATATGATTCCAGAAACAGCGTATTCGATAATTTTGAAGCAAGAGCCAAGGTCGGCGAAAAGCCGGACACTTTGCTGGCCTTCTTCAATGGTATCGATGACAATGCAGATTACGATCAAATGCGCATGGAAGCCGCTTTAGCCTCAGGGTCTAACCTGACTGAAGTTTCCGCTTACTATGCGAAGAACAAGGTAAATACAACGAAAGAACTTCTGCGCAGCCAGGATCTGAGGAACATCAGAAAGGCTTCGTATTTTGCCGGTATGGAAGATCTTGTTTCCGAGAGCGAGAAGTCTGACCTCGACAATCTTATTGCTTCTCTCCATAAGGCTGACCTCAGAGGGGCAAAAGAGAGATTCTTCAGAAACCATATCAGCATTATCACCGCAGATAGAAGCAACCCCGGAATCTGGGAAGACCAGCAGATGCGCAGAGATCTTGGTCGCATCAAGGCCAAATTCAATACGTCTAGCTGGACTGATCAAGATGCGGTTGATTTCCAGAATTGGGTTGAAAGCCTCGTCAAACGTGCTTTGGGTTATGCCCCAGGCAACAACAACAAGAACGATGAACGAGATGGCTTCACAGAGAAGCAGCTTCGCAAGGCAATAGATTTCATCGAAAGATCTCTTGACGACGGCTATTTGTTCGACATGAGCAAGCTCGGTGTTGGTTCTACTGACTTTATCATCGACAGAAGCGGCGCAAACGATGTGAGATACGTTGTGCCCATTGTCACAAATGAAGACGAGAGATGGATCAACGATCTTAAAAATGGCGTCTCCTATGCGACACAGCTCGACAAAAGTGCTTCTGATTGCAATACCCTTATTGAGGCGCTTAATACGTCTGGAGGGAAAACGGTCCAGAAGAAGGCTGTTCTTAATATGATTGAGTCGCTTGCCATGGACGCTTATCCGAGAGACGCGATCAATACCGGCTGGGCAAAGGGCGCCGATTACATCATCACCCTTCTTCGCGAGAACCAAGATATTGTTGCTGAAATGGGCGGCGGAGAACTCCTTGCTGATATCGCTGCAATGTCCAGAGAGAATCAACAGATTCTTGAGGCCAAGCTCGAAAAGATGACCAGCCGTGGTATGCGATCCGTTGAGTCTGCTTACTTTGCCAACGGCAAGATGGCTACAGAAAGCGGCAAGATAGACGACAGCATTGAACGTGTTCTTAATAATCTTTGCGAAATGGCAAAGCTTATGAAGATCGCTGAACCGATGCTTCTGCCAGCCTCTGTTATCGAAAGACAGGTCTACACGAGGCCCACAGACTTTATGGTCACAATGGGTATGCTTGGGTCTGTTTCTCCGTATCAATCGCAGGTGAACGAGAAGTTTTCCACAACAGGCGGGAAAAACGGAACAAAGAGATGGCTGAAGTTTTCCCGTGCAACATCTTACAGAAATGATGTCAAGCAAGTGTTCAACCAATTCAAACTGTTGAACATGTACGGCACGACAGACTTCATGATGGAAGATCTGAAGAATCAGTCTGATATCATCTCTTATCTCGCCTCTAAGAAGAATGACCCGAACCTCCTCACAAAGCTTTCCAATACCGCATATGACTGGGCGGCCGGCAAGGGTATAGGATCCAGGATTCAGGTTCACCTGTTCTTCAATAACCTTATCCGTCTCATGTCTCTCGATAAAAGATTTGATTGGTACTTCCAGCCGTCGCGAAACAGCACAGCAGAAAACCCGATAACCAATATCGAAGAGATCATAGCTGCAGATCCGGCGAAGTTCTTCCTCAGCTGCTTCGCTACAGACAGCGACCTTAACTTTGTTGCCAAGCAGGCATACAACGTTTCACTCCAGGGAGACGCCGCAGCCAAAACGATTTGGTCTGTTATGTACTATGAGACCTGTGCGCAGCACCCTGCCTTCAGGGCAATGAACACCATTTTCTTCTCACCATTTGTGCAGTATGGTTTTAATATTGCTAACAGGCACCTGAACAGTATCGCTCCTATCTCTACATTGAATTACCTGCTCGTGAGCCTTGGCGCGAAGAGCGACCTTCGTATTCCGTGGCTGAAGAGCCAGGGCGAAACAATGCGGCTCAAGGACCTGAACCTTGAAGATGCCCAAGTTGCAGCAAGCCTGAAAGAGGCCATGCAAATTGACATTTCAAGAATGGGAACGATGTTCTTTGCAATGCTTCTCGTCAGCATGTCTGGCGCTCTCCAGCCACCGGATGATCCCGACAAGTGGGGCAACATTGATGAATGGCTCATTTTCGGCAATAGAATTCAGATGAACTGGTGGGTTCAGGATATCCTTGGCCCAGCCCTTGGCTATGCTGCGGCGCTTGTTTCCGTACAAATGGGCAAGCCTTGTCCCGATGTCTTCTACAACAATCTGTTAAGCTGCCTGTATGCCGACCCGCTGATGCGTGCATCTGATGGTATCAACCTTCTGTTCAATCCTTATGGACAGTATATGGAGGAATACTACAACGACATTGAGCGCTTCAGCAACACCAAAGACAGTCAGCCAACACCGCTTGAAGTTTTCGGCGCCGACCTTGCCGTAGGCACAATGAGCACACTGTTCTCGTTCATTACACCGGCTATTGTCAGAGACATCTATCGTGAATCTCAAGAGTATGAAGTTTCTTATAAGAATGTTTATAAGACGGACCAATATGGAAACATTCTCTACGACGAAAATGGTATGCCGGTTGGAACGGAAAAGGCAACATATCTCGACCAGAAGATTCGCAAAGCAACAAGATCCAATCCTTTCTTTGCTCTTGCCATGGATGCAATCAGGGGAGGAAAGGGCACGGGCTATCTCGCCAGCGAAATGCCGAGAACTGTCTATTACGATCCAGAACAACTCAGCAGCTATCAGGCCCTTTCTCTCTATTATGTAGATGAATATGGCAACACTGTTCAGAAGTCCGAGCAGGAATGCCAAGCGATTGCAATGAGTATTATTAATACGCTGCTTAGCTATGACGACATGGATGCTCTCGCCTCCACTGGATTCTGCATGCCGATAGAGACAATCCGCTATGTAGATGATATCGTTTGGGATATTTATTACAACCAGAAGGAACTCTATAAGCAGATGCAAGATAATGGTAATCTCGACCCGGCCATTCTGGGTGGTGGAGATTACGAACTCGGCAAGGCTGTGCTCGACGGTCTTGATAAGGAGTTCGACAACCTCTATCAATTCTGGTCAGATTTCCATTATAACAAGCTTTGGTCCGATCAAATGAAGGCCGGCATCCAAAAGTACAATAGATGGGCAACCAGCTATGCTCCAGATGCAAACGGCGATTATTATGCCACCGGTTTTCGTCGTGGTATAACAAATCTTGTTATGCCTTGGAAGACCGCTGAGGGTACGCTTGAAGACCCAGCTCAAACACTTGGTTATTACGAAGATTGGAATTCTCCATCTGCGGTGACGGGCAACAGCCTTGGCGGACGAGTTCTTGTCCCTGTGCCAGATACCAATCTCAAGGTTCCAAGTTTTGATAGTCTGGCCAGCGATGGTAATGGCGGCGGATACAGCAATTCGTATCCCAAATACATGAAAGCTTATTCCAGCGGTGGTGGCGGCGGCCGGACAAGCACATACACGGCGCATCCGAATATCTCACTACCGTACCTGAGAAGCCCGAACCTTGACGGCCCTGTTCGCCCGAACAGCGGAACGAGAGCTACGAGCAATATTGACCTTACGATGATGTATATCAGACCTCAGTTTGAAACCAAGGGCAGTAGGCAAGCCTATCGTAGAGAGGATATCTAATGGAAGAAAATGTTTTGAGGTGGCCTGAGATTGAACTTGATGCCCTCAAGGAAGAAGCCAAAGAGACAGCTAAAATCTTTGACGACAAATACCGTAGAGCTAAATCTACGATGGAGCAGCGGACGAGGCATCACGATGCCTTTGCCCGCATTTCCCACATGCAGAATCTGTATGATAGGAAAGAGGATATTTATTCAGAGGGCAGCACGCAGGCTATCAAACGCAAGCTGCGCCAGCAAACTATCCAGCGGGTTCCAGACGGAGAGATTGTTACCCAGTATGACAAGAACTCTATTGAACAGGTTGAGATTGAATATATCTTCAACCACAAGGTTCTTACGTCTGAGTATGACGGAATCAATATGCTCAATAACCTCAGCCGGACTTTTTCTGCGTCATATGACTATGGATACGGAGCAGTTAGAACCGGTTTTGAGAAGGACCTCGATGGAGATATCCGTATATCATATAAACAAATACAGTGGAACAATATTCTCCCGGCTCCTGACTGCGACTTCATTGAAGAAGCGGAATGGTATATTGAACGTGACTATGTGAGCCGGTCTTTCCTTGAGAGTCTCATTGACTGGAATGCCGAAGGTGAGCCAATCAAAGACAAGACGTACAACGAAAACGTTGTAAAATGGCTAATAGATCACAAAATCAAAGACGGCCCGATGATCAACTCTGTTCCTCTCGCCGATCGTCGCAACTGGAGTTTGCCTGTAGAGTCCATTGAAACATGGACACTCTACAAGCGTGGTTGGCACGAATTCAAAACCTATGTTCCTTCTATTCAATGTGTTCTTCGGACTGTCCCGAACTATGATCCGCGCAAGGATGTTCCAATTCATTTTATGATTCTTGAGCCAGACCCAGAATTTCCGCTGGGCTGCTCTTGTGTCATGTGGACGATGGCCCAGCAGCAGTTTGCTGATGCGTTCCAAACCGTCGTTTACGACGAACTTCTTCTTGCTGCCAACCCTCCGCTTATGGGTTATGGATACTCGACACCGCCCAAGATTGCCATGAGGCCAAGAAGCTTCTGGCCAATGGGTACAAATCCAAATAATAAAATTGAGAAGTTCCCTGTTGAAACCACAACTCTCAGCCAATATGGTTCTATTCTTCAAAACGTATCTGCTAATATGATGCGCAATGTGAACGTTACAGATGGAACTATTGCATCTGACGCAAAGGTTGGGCATTACTCCGGAACTCCGCAGGGCGTTCAGGCTCAACAGCAGGACAAGACAATCACAGTCAACCAATACCAAAAGCAGGTTGAGATCTTCTTTAGCGCATGGGCGAACCATGCTCTTCGTTCATATCTTAATGCTATGGGCGGCGTGCAGGAAATGACGGTTGACGAAGAAACTAGACGCAAAATTTGGGATATTGAAAAGGCCAATGCCGAAACAGATCCACTTACTGGAGAACCAATACCAGTAGGCAAGAGCCTTATCAATGGGAATAAAATATCCATTGATTTCAGCGCCTTGAGTGTGGATATGCTTGAATTCAAAGTAAGAGCAGGATCTCTCATTCAAAGCATGAAAGAAGAGGAACGTAAGAATATTCAAGAACTTCTTGTTCCCATTTCTCAAATGCTTCCTGCTGTTTCAGAAGAGAACAGAAAGCCATTTGAGGAAAATATTATGGAGCTTATGCAGCGTATGTGTGAGCTTTCCAACATCACCCTTTCTAAGTCCACTGCTGAAAACATTCATGAACAAGTTCTTTTGGATGCCATGCAAGCGACCATGACTGCGGTTCAAGCGCAGCAACAGCAGATTGAAGCTCTTGCTAGCGCAATTATGCCTCAATCGGGTGAAGAACCCGCTCCTGAGGGCCAGGGTCAACCGATTCCTGGCGGCCCCGCTGCCGTCCCGCCAACGGAGGTTCCTGCCGAGTTTCCTCCAGCGGCGGGCGGTAGCCCAGTAATGTAAACCCCATATACATGTCATTTATTTGACATGAGAATATATGGTGTTTATAATTGCACCGAAAACTCGGTGCGCATATAAATGGCAGTAGTGTCTATTTAATCAAAGGAGAGAAACTATGGCACAGCCAATCCGCCCCGAAGTTTGGCAGCAGGGCATCGAAGACAACACAATGCTGCCAGGCCGGAATGTTCTGAAGTATTTCAAGGGCAGCAATCCGGCAATCAAGTCCATCGCCAACTGCGCTGAGGCTTGCAGAGTCTGGGATATCGTCACCACTGACTATATCACCGACTACGATGATCGTCGTATCAATGGTCACAACAACGTCACTGGCGCTTCCAACTTCAATGAGAACGGTCGCGACGGTTGGGGCGCCTCTGCTTATGGCGTCTTCCAGGACGTGCGCATGACCTCTCGTCTGTATGACATGAGCCGCCATCGTTCTATGGCTATGCGCGTGTTCGACGAGATGCAGTTCTCCGGTCCTATCGGTTCTTGGGGCACCGCTACCAGCTCCAATGTCATTACCAGCGGCCAAGCCCTGATGAAGACCGCCGAGCAGCTGAGCCGTGCTCGTACCCGTTGGGAGCAGGAAGTTCTTGCCCCTGATATCGACAAGTATTGCCTGTTCGCCGTCATGAATGGCCACATGTCCGGTCGTCTGGTTGGCACTACTGCCGCCTATAATGATCAGGTGTTTGATAGCGATGCTTCCCACTATCAGTGGATTGCCACTCCTGGCATGGTCCAGGGCACCTACACGGAGCCGCAGTTTGCTCCTATTCACTGCATTGAGTGGGATGATCAAAACATTCCGCTGCTGCTGAATACCATCTCTGTGACTTGGAACAACCTGTATCTGCCTCAGGACAACCGCATCATCCTGATGGATGAGATCTATCGTTACCAGCTGATTCAGGCTCTGACCGGCCAGGGCGTCCCCGCCACCGAGGCTGCTTACGCTGACATTCGCGACGGCTCCTTCACCAAGCTCATGGGCTGGACCTTTGCGTTTGACATTCCTTCCGCCTACTGGCCGACCCTGTACGTGGACGACAACCTGAACGTTGTTCACTCTGCCGCCGGTACTATGATGTCCGACCAGCGGATCAACTCCATTCAGGGTTCTGGCAAGTACGCCCTGCTGCAAGAGCTTGTTGCCGCTACCCGCATGGGCGAGACCAACTGGATCCGCACTGACTGGGATCCCACCGCTAACTCTGGTGCTGGTGGCTTCGTGAAGAAGCTGTCCAACTATCCTCTGGGCTTCCCCGGGTTCAATCCTTGGACTGTTGGCGATCCCGCCGTCACCACTGCTCCTCATGCCCGCACTGTTGGCGATAAGGTTATTGTCTCCGTTAATCCCGATGTCGCCTTCGGCACCGACTACGCGCATCAGACCATGACCTATCCGTTCACCGGTCCTGGCGCTGGCTACGGTCTCAAGCCTCATGGCGCCACTGCTGGCACTGGCGAGGGAGCTGCCGCCACCGGCCCTGTTGGTACTCCTGCTCTGGTGAAGACCATCGGTCTTGCTCTGTATATGAATGCTGCTCAGGCCTCTCAGGAGTACAGCTCCATGGTCACCGACGAAGGCCGTACTCGTGGCAAGTTCACCGAGATGTGCTACGATGTGAAGTACGACGCTTGGGTCATTGAGAAGTACTCCGCCGGCATCATGCCCATCATCGACGTGGAGCCTAACACTGGTACGTTCTCCATCCCGGTGTCCGTGATCTCCATGCCCAAGGAGAACGGCGATTCTCAGAGCAGCTAGTCTCTGCGTAGCGTAACACCAATAGGGGCTGCTAGGCACCCAGCCCAGCAGCCCCTTTGATTAGGAGATTGAAATGGCAAAAGACACTCTTCTCTTTTCCGATATTGCCGACAACGCAGCTACGCAAAATCCCGCATGGCGTAAACAGGGAAGAATAATGCAGGATCAGCAGCAGGACGCAAGAGTGAGACGCTATCAAGAAGCAACAGCTGGAGCGACACCAGAAGAGCGTCGTTCTAAAATTGCATCAACACCAGAGGTTATGCAAGCGCATGACCAATATAAGCAGGCATACGAAGATCGAGTTCGAGCTGGTGCTGAAAAGGCAAAATGGGAACGAGTTAAAGATCTCGACGATGTAACATCATGGATTGATGACAATGGTTTTTATCACGCCCAAGACAATTCTGCTTATGGCCAATCCTCGGTTATTGAAAAAGCTGAAAAGGATGCTCTCGGCGAATATTACGGGTGGGACAAAGATGACGAAGGAAATTGGATTGAAGACAACGGCCTTGGCCGATGGACTCTTCCTGGCTCCGACAGCAGAGGCAGCACTTCTGGCGATTATTATTCTTACGGAGATTTCTTAGGAAAATGGGGAGACGATATTATCAGGTCAAAATATGATCTTGACTCTGATTATACAGGCGCAAAAGATCTCGCTGACTCTACCTATAGCCAACGTGAATTCGAGCTTACTAGACCTAAAACAAACGGTGGCCTCGGCCAATATTGGCGCGAAGATGAAAACGGGAATATCGTTTATGACGGTATTACCAATCGTTATCTAGGAACAAGTTCTTACTATGACTCTGCGGGAAATCTTTATGTTAATCCCGTTGTTAGAGATAGAGACGGAATGGCCGTAGCTTTCAAGGAGCCAGATGTTTCTGACGAGAAATTCTTACGTCTTGTTCTTGGTGATAAAAATCTGCCAGTTGCCTTTGATCGCGGCGAATCGAGAAGCAGCTGGAGAACCGCACCGTATGAGGCCCTTATAACGGGCGGCAAAAAGTCTGCCTATGGCGGCCAGTTTGAAGGCTCCGCCGTTGGTGATCTTTCCAAGCTGATGACGAGACAGGGCCGTGGCTTTTTGCCCGGAAATTCAAGTCAGCTTTCCGCTGAAGATCAAGCTGAACTTATGGCGGAAGAAATCGCCGAAATTGCCAAAGCGAAAGGCATCGATGTTTCTACTGACGAAGGTTATGATCAAGCGTATGACATTTTAACCGGAGCAGCTGATTATAACAATGCCCTTTCGCTGTATGGAATGATGGCTCCAGGCCGTCGCGTAACCCCTGAATGGAAGAAGACCTGGTGATAAACAATGGGCGTTGTTGTTCGAGATAGCGTATGGTCTGGGCTAGGCGACGAAGGCCAGCAAAGACTTATTAATTATGCCGCTACTCATGGCGGAGGAAATCCCCAGATTGTTGGGCAAGATGCTATTGGAAATCTGACAAGCACCCACGTTCCAACTACAGGCGGTGATACCGATCCTGAGGACCCCAAAATCAGGTATATCTACACTGGCCCGAATTACGCTCAAATGATAAACAACGCACTTGCTGCTGGCAAGCGCGGGGCAAAATATATGCCAGATTACTACAAGGGACTTGGAGAAAATGCTGGCAAAGATCTCGAGGCTCAAAGAGATCTGCTTGATAAAAACAACGACCTCGCGAACGATGCGTTTAAGAAGAACATAATTCGTCAGGGGAGAATCAACGATGATGCCTGGTATTCTTTTAGAGAGCGTCTGCAAAACTGGGGCATGCTTAACAATACACAAACCGGTCCGAGCGGGAGATACGGCTCTCTCTATGAAATGATGAACGGTCTTACGAATAAGACCTACGATCAGTTCAATATGAACAACCTGGCAAATTTTCGTGAAGGTTACAATACCTACGAAAATCAAAAAGTTGACACGCTTAACGCCAATGCAAATGCCGATATGCAAAATGCTATCAACCTTCAGTCTTCTCTGCGTAATCTTGGGTTACAGTATGATAACGCTGTTGAAGAATACATTGAAAGCATCTTCTCGCAAATCGGATCGTATGGCGACAAAAAGTACACCGATGGCGATGGCGGATATACCCAGGCTGGCAAAGATTACATTGCAAGCCTCGGTCTTGGCGCGACCGTTGGCAACGACGGCAAGATTCATGTGGACCGTAATGCTGCCGGCCTAAATGATATGCTTACGCAAGCACTCGGATACAATACTCTTACATTAACCTCTCCACAGTATGCTGGGTATCGAAGGACTCTCGACGAAACAAACGGGACACTGCAGAGAAAGTCTGATACAATACAACGGACGAAAAGTCAGAAAACACTTTCCACTCCTCAAATTTGGGCAGAGCTGGAAAATAGGTACGGTTAGGAGATTATGATGACTAAAGGTAGACCAGCGCCAGGCGGATATGGAAATTCCCTTGCCGCACTTGGCGCCAAAGGTGGAAAGCTCAGCCCTGAGATGTTGGCAAGGATTATGGCTATGCTCAAGGCTCAACAAGGCGGCAGACCTCCAATGCCTATGGGAGGCGGCATGCCAGGTCCTATGATGGGAGGTAGATAGCAATGGCAGACGATGCGACACTGAAGGAATCCGTTCGCAAACAAGTTAAATCGGACCATCCAGCAGCTGGCATAACCGGTGTTTCTTCTTATGACAAGGAAGGAAACTTTATCCCCGGCTGGACGCAAGCGAAGGAAATGCTCGACTCTAATCCAGTTCTCAGCCTTGCTTCATACGCTCTGCCAATCATTGGCACAGCTCGTGGTATTGATGATTGGTGGACCAAAAGACACGACGACAACGAAGCGAATGATAACGAAGCTTGGCTGGATCTTGCCCTCGCTGCTGCTGGGATTATCCCTGGCATTGGCTCTCTTGCTGGTGTTGGCAAGGCTGCAAAGATTGGCGCAAAAGCAGCAAAGAGTGGCGGAAAATTCGGAGAGACTCTTGGGGGGATATTTGGCAAGTCTGGTACACTCGCTGGTCGTACCGCCGGAGCTGCCGACATCGCTGCTGACGGATCTCTTTTGGGAAGCCGCGCTGCTGGCGCACGACAATTCAGGGAAGCCCAAAGAGCGTTTGACACTGCAAACGATGCTGCAACAACGGCTGCTACAAATCTCACCGATGCAGAGAGAGCGCTTCGTATTGGCGAAAACGGTGCTCTCAGCGGAACGGCTCAGGATGCCCTCGCCGGAGCAGAGCGCCAGTTACTTGATGAGGCAAACCAAATTTCGAGACAGGCCACACAAACATTTGGTGCTCCCGAAAGAACGTTTGCCAATGCAGATGAAGCAGCCGCCTATATCCTCGACCAAGATGCTCTTCGTGTCGCCCAAGAGTCTCGCGCCTACCGTCGGCCTTTCGAAGAGGCGAGACAGGCTTACGACGACTTGGTGACCGATGCCTATAGATATGATAAAGTAAAAGCGACGCCGGATGTTGCTCAAGCAGCACGTCCGATGACAAGATATGTTGCGGAAAATGCTACGAACGCCGCCGATACGGCGCTCATAGATCGCTTCCTTTCTTTACCCGGGCTTAGAAACACAGCAGCTGGTCAACAGGCCACTCAGCGTGTTGCGCGGAATGCAAACCTTCCGCTCGACGCAAGACTCGATGAAACCATTGGCAATGCTTTGCGCGAAGCACAGAGGCTCGACGCCAGTACAGCCCGTGAGCTTGAAGAGTATATGCGCATGAATCCGGCGCTTACTAGAAGCACACAGCAAACTATTCGCGCTTATGACGAAGCTCTTGCCGCGAGAGACGCAGCAAGAAGAACAACCGAAGCAGCCAGAACGGCAAGAACGAATGCAGACGCTACAAGAGATGCTGCGAGAACAGCACTTGAAGACGTCAGCGGCTTTGAGGGTCTTGACAGACTTTTGGGTAGGGATGTTGATACTATTGCTCGGCGTCTTCATAACCTGTCTGTTCTGTCCACCATGGCAAGACCGTGGCTCGGTGTTGCTGCTCAGGCTGTCAGCCCCAGGGCTTACGTCAATCCGTATCTCCCGACTACGGAATCCGGCGAATGGTCTCCGATCTATTAGGAGTAAGTTATGTCTCTCGGTATGACACCAGTCGAATTCGTAAAGCAAGTTTACTACGCCCAAGAGAAGGTCGTACTGGACTTCTATCCTACCGACGACAAATACAAGGAAGTTTTGTACGAGGCAAACCTGGTCCTCCAAGAACTCCAGAAGGAGGAGGACTGGGTTTGGCTCCGCACCGAGAAGATTCTTGGCACTACGGAAAAAGATACTCGGTTTTTCCCCGTGCCTGACAACTTCTACAAAGCCTCCACTCTCTTCGACGATGCTATTAGGTTCTATGCGCACAAGCCTCGCTGCAGCGATCCAATGTGCCGCAACTTCAACTATGCCGAAGGTGAAACAAGAAGCGACGGCTTGCCCTTCAGTTGGGACGATTGCAAGTGCCATTGCTTCGACCGCGCTCCATTCATTGTCGTGCCGTGGGTTCCTGCGGGTTGGCAGAATGATTTTGCGCAACGCCAGATGTCTTATATAACCAGACCGAACGTGCCAGACATAACTCTTGGCGCAACGGTTATGGATAATGGGGAAACGAATCTCAATTCGTTGGTTGGCAGAAGCGATAAAATAGTTTTCAGCCGCCCATTATTGTACCCCGAAATTGACAGAGTTGTGCTACTGCAATACCAGCGGCTTCTCCAGCCGTTCCATATTTGCACAGATTCCTGCCACGCTGTTCCATACCAAGCTCCTGATCCGGAACATCCAGGCCAGACAATTGAGAGCACAGAGATTTCATATGATCCAAACAACTGGCATCCTTGCTCAGAACTCGTTGACTCAAATGGAAATCTTAAGAAAGCGCTGACTGAAGTTCCAGATCCTTCCTATGTTGTGATTAGAACGGCCCAGTATCACGCCGAAGGTTCGCCGCCGGCTCAAGGACGTATTGCCGGTCTTCAAGACCAGGCGCAAAAACTTCTCTCCGCTATGCGTGAGAACAACCATGCAGCAACAACAGTTGACTACATTCCCAGCTGGAATCCCGGCTTCTGGATGGTGACGTAATGGCTAAGAAAAATAGCACAAAGACCGCGACTAAGGAGGCTTTGCAGAATTCGGAACCGAAGCTGCAAGCCTTCAGGTCGTGGAAGGGGATAAATTTCTCTGAGGTTTCTCCTTCTTGGAATACATACGTAGATGAAGTCTACACAAAGGATGTCCAGACAGATCTTCCTCCAAGCTATTTGCTCGTTCAGAATAATCTTAAAACCACACCGCAGGCTGCGCTTGAGGCTTCCTGGGCGCCTCGTGAGGTCATCAAGGGACCGTCACTCGTCAATCAATCCTACACAAGAATTGATGGAACTGCTCAACCTGTCTATAAGTTTACCGGCGTCAATCTCATGGATCACAAATATATTTATCTTGCAGGCAAAACACGCAAGGAAAATACTGGCGACGCCGCAACATATCACGATGATGCAATTCTGCGTGTCCCATATTATGGATCAGACCCAAGTGATGAAAACCAAACCTTTCTCCGTTTCGGCGAAACAACACCAGCAGTATATTCATTATCTAATGGTACTGTTACCGACATGCTTGTATACCTTGATACTATGGTTGTTATGACTGATACAGAGTACACGGTTAACGGGCAGATCCGGCATCACGGTGGCATATGGACATCCAACGAGGCTCCGTATACACATGACTTTCATACACTGTACAGCGGGTATCAATTATCTGCACAAACAGCCGTGACTGATAAGCCGACAATCGAAACACATGGCGATATCGAACTTAAGCAACAAGAAGACGATGATTGGATGGCGCAAATTGCTTGGTTCTATTGTCTCACCAATAGATTTGGCGCAACTGAACCGTCGAACTACGATCACGGCGAAGGCGTTACTTTCACGTATTTCAACATTGGTCCGTCTCAGTGGACTAATCAAGATTATGCTACAATCTCTGGAAGTATCACTGCCGCAAACTGGTCTGCTGCTGACGGGCAGCCAATTGGTGTCGATATCTACATGGTGATGAATGAGGCGAATTATCCTATCTTCGTCGGACATGCTGATGCCTATGAAGATCCAGACGACCCTACTAAAGGAAAATGGACATATGACTTTTATGGAGCTATGACAGATCTTACAGAGTGGTCTTCCGCTAATCTCATGGTCCCAGAAGACAACACAACCGGCGGTGTTCCAGCTGAATACATCGCCGAGATTGACGGCAGAATGTATTTCTGGGGTGACCCAGAGCATCCATACCGACTTTACATTGGTGGCAACGCTGGCAATGAACTATCGATAGCCCTTGGTGTCGGCGGCGCATATATCGACATTGAACCGGGTAGCGGCACGGAAATAAAACTTGTTGAGAAATACAAAACACAAGGCGGCTCAAGTATCGTCACTGTGCTTTGTTCCAATATCAACGGACGAAAACAAAGCCGCTACAACATCATAGAAACCAACATCACAACGACGTCAGAACTTTCAGTCGCCGGTTACATGGCAGAGGAGATCTCAAACGTTCTCGGCACAACATCACGCCACGGCGGTGGCGCATGGTCTGACGGCCTATATTATGTTACAAGAAATGGCCTGTACGTTACGACCATGGTTATGGAATACAATACACAGCTCCGCTCTGCTTCCGTCTCTGAGCCTATCAGCCCGGTCTTCGAGGAACAAAGCGGAACAGACATTTCCAATAGCTATCTTGTTTGCATAAACGATATTATTTATATGGCAACATGCACAAACCGGGAGCTATCAACTGATATTAGTTCTGAAATTGCCACAGACATAAGCAAATACAATTCTTTTATCTGGTGTTACGACACCGGGCTTAAGCTTTGGTATACTCTCCAGCCGACAATTCTCAAGGAGAATGGCGATAAGGTTACGCTTCTCCCATGCGGTTTGTTTGCGCAGGATCATGAAGAGTCGATGTATTATGGTCTTGGTGTCATTGATGCCGATCTCGGGTGCTACATTGTCCCATTGCTGAGCAACCAAGAAACGTTCGAAACAACGAGAGATAATCTCCAGCCAATCGAATTCATGTCTGCTGAGCTTGGCACCTCTTCGCCAAACACACAATGGCAATGGCTATGCCAATTGGAGTTTAACTTTGACTACTTTTACGGTGACATTGATATTGTTATTGATGGCGTTGATTATTATGGAAGACGCATGAAAATCACACGCCATGTGGAATCCCCGACGTTGCTCAAAGCGGATGGAACTGCGAATACACATGACAAGTTTCTCACTGCCTTGCCAGTTTACATTAGGGTTGACACCCTTGTGCGTTATTACCACATTACAATAACAGGTCATGCGATGTGCAGGTTGAACAATATTGTTGTTAGAACATACACACAAAGCAAGAAGATTGCTTTGCCATATGGGTTCAATGCAGAGCATGTGTATCCCGACAGATTCTCGCTTGAGGCAAAAGCAATGCACCATGCAGTACGTGACTACAACAACCTTGCCAAGCTTGCGTACACATATCGCCTGCCAGGAGATGAAGTCACATTCAAAGAAACTGCGAATGTAACTTAAAAATTGAAATAAGAGCAAATCTAATTAGACCTTATTTCAATTACAAGTGAAGGGGGACCTTGCGTCCCCCTTTCTTTCGGTTACATCTGTGTGACTTAAAGCGGTAGCTCATCCTGCTCCGGCTCTTCGTCTTCAGTGAACGGAACTATATTCCGAAACTTGCAGCTCATTTCTTGACTTGGGTGGATGTCCTCACACTTTTTCGCACAGAAATAGTGTCCTTTTTGCCAATCAATGATTACAAAACTAAGGCATCCGTAGCACCAGTATTGCTTAATCTTCGCTGGAATTTTGTTCTTCTTGCCCATTGTCTTCTCCAAGACCAGTGTACTCATTAACCGCAGCAGCAAAAACCCTATATTGCTCTGGATCGTCGATGTCATCAAGAGCCGTAACCACTGCCGACAACAACGCCACATGGCATTGTACGATTACCTTGAGAATGGTGTCTTGATCTTCATCCGCATAATTAGCAAGCACTGTTTTCATAAGCACCTGAGCAACGCCAAGCATATGCGCAAAAGAAACACCAGCACAGGCAATCTTCACATTACCCCTATCCTTTTCGGCATCTTTAACAACGGCCACAAGCAAACCGTCATTTTCTGTTACGTCTGCGATACCAAGCTTGTTTGCCAATTCTTCAGAACTCATATCTTCAAGCTTCTCCATCATTTCTTCCTCGCTTTCTTCACCGGCTTCCTGGGATTCACTTTGTCTGCCCAGTCGTCAGGTATAGTGGTATCGTTGTACATATTGATCCAGTCGTCAAGCTCCATGGTTACAAGCCATTTACAATTGTCTTTTCGATGAAAGACGCAAGGGGTTTCGCCATCTCTGGCGTCGTGTTTTGCCTGAGCGATAGCGTCATACAGATTGAGTCGTTCGACTCGCTTACATTCAATGTGTATCCCTGGTAGTCCGACAACATCAGCATCTCCATTAGCTCCAGCATACTGCTGACCGCGCCGTGCTTCATACCCGTAATCTCTAAGAACACCTGCAAGTTCTCGTTCACCCCTTGCTCCTTTCTCCCTACTGTTCACCATAGTAACCTCGGATTTGATTGTCATACATGGTCTCTGCCACTGCTGCCTCCAGCTCTGCATCTGTGGCGTACATCGACCTGAACAATGTTTCTACAGCATGGATGACATTCATGGCCTCAAGAAGAATCCACCTGCGCGACTTCTTTTCACTGAGGATTTCCGTCTGTAGTTCATAGGCTTCCTCATTGATCTTGGCCATCTGTTCCTGCATCGTCAGGTCTTCGCAGCCTTTGATTTTGGGAAACACAAAAGTATACTTTGCTTCCATTTGCTCCTCCTTTCTTTGGAATCTCCTAGCTTATATTATAGCTAGGAAACTACTTTGATGATTCGGGAAGCCCCATCATCCAATCAGGATTCACATAATTTACAGAAGCGATTTGTTTAACCGGTTCAGATTTTCTACCGCCAGTACGCTCAAGAATCATTTGTATGGCGTCCTGCTTGTCCTTGCGCTTCTGCACATTCTTACCCGGATCAGACATGGAAACAAAGACAACAACCTTTGCAAGAGCAATGATGACAAGATCGTCTGGTTGGATCTTCAACTGCTCTTTATTCGTGTAGCTCAGAACATCTTCAAGAGCGTCGCCGAAGATGTTTGCATAATTCCCCCGCTTCCTAGCGTCCGGGACTCCTCCGTCTATGCGAGAAACAACCTGCTTTGCTGATTGAATATCGCAATTGAAGATGGCATCAAAGATCAGGCTTGAAACAAAGAGAGCCTTGGCGTTTGTCGCAGACTCTCTGTTTCTGAAAACCTCACCTATTGTCTTCATCAGAGCAGTGTCCTGAAGATGTTCGTCTATTGTACGGTCGAACGGGGCGTCCTTCGTTGTGCTCAGCTCTAAGCTTACGTTGGTATTCATTGTATCTCTCCCGGCCAGCCTCTCTTTGCTTCGCTCTGTTGGCTTCAGTATTCGGGTTTCTGCATTCGCCTATCTCGATATCTTTTGGTAGTTTCATGTTGGCTGCGGAGGGAAGAACCCCCCGCTCCGCCAACCACTCAAGCCTGAGCCGCAGAGAATACGGCGGCTTCTTTAATCTTGAGACTGCAAATACGAATGAAGTTTTTGATTGAGTCTTTCCAGTTTCTTTGTCATAATAATTTTTGCTCGTTCGCGTACAGTAGTATCGAAAGAGTCGAGATAGCATTGTAGAATATCGTCCATCAATCTTGCTATCGTAAGGCCGTCCGTATAGTATTCGGAATACTTGTGAAAATTTGTATGTTCTTGCTCCGCGCTTGTTGCGGAATGTTGCTGACTGGGACATCTCTTGTAGCCATACCCGAAGTCTTTTTTCTGCGTCGTAGAGGACTTCGTTTCCATATTGTTCCCAGGATCTTCTGTCAGAGATATAAGGTAATATCTGATAGTCAATGAACTCATCTCCTTCTTTAATCTTTTCACTTTGCTCTAGATCAAACCCTCCGGAAAACAACTTACGTGCTATAAGATCCATATCCATCTTGGTATGTCTCCCTTCTGCCCCAGATGTTTCCCTCGGGTTCTTTCTGGTATCTTGTTGTTTCGTACTCGCCCTGCTGGAATCTCCAGCTACCATCGGGATTGAGACCAAGATACTCAATTTCTCTAAGCGCCATAACAGCATAACGTAAGGCGTCCATCATGTGACTGTACTTGTTGTGCATAGGCTTCGGAGTCCAGTCATCTGCCTTGTCAAGGAATTTATACTCGTAATTGTCGAAGCATTCCATCAAGTATTCGCAGTTGTCGGAATTGATGCACATATTCGGCAACTGCTTACGCACTTCCTGTATGCCTCGGTCTACACGCTCTTTGTCGAGGCTATGCCAATTTATGTTAGGGAACATCTTCTTCGCTTCTTCGATTGGCGTTTCAGAAGAGGCCGAACGTTCAGAGTCCCACGGCAACGCGCCAAACCGGACGTATTGCCACCAGGGTCTTGTGGCTAAATCTGATAGGCATTCCACCAAAGACTTGCCTCTTGCTTCATAGGTATCATAAATAAACATCATATTGTTTATGTATTGGTAGATGATACCAGACGTAGCGTCGGTGACTGAACCTTTAGAAGCAATGTCAAAAGCAACATAAACAGGCTTAGACGTATCAAGATTGAACCTGCAGTAACGATTCTCTTTCCTCAACTCTTCAATGCCGAGATACACAAGACCGGCATTAGACGTTTCGAAAGTACACAGGTTCTCTTGGTTCCAGATATTGAGATTGCCATAGGCACGCTTATGTCGCTCCTGATCAATCTCAATCAACCTTGGATCAGCGAGTGGTTTGAATCCACCATTGCCATCTGGAATAGTAACATCGTAGATTGTTTTAATATCTACATAGACGTTTCCGTGTCTGCCCTGAAAAGCCTCTGGCTCTGTCTCTCCCGTATAAGAGCACAGCATCTCGTAGAGCACATTGTGCATGCCACGAGGCGTGCCATTGAAGTTTACGAATAACGGCTTGTCTGCCTGCAGCTTGCGCTCCCAGATAGGCTGCACATAACTGAAAGCTTTACTTCCGTACAGCGAAGCCTCGGAAATGTAAAACCTGTCATACGATGAACCAATCAGAGCTTGGTCATTCAGAAAGCCAATGTATTTGATTCGTGCCGGTGCCATGCCCTCAGGATTGTTCAGGAAGTAAACTTCCTTTGTCGTGTCCTTGACATCAAGAAAACCAGCAGGATAGTCTTCCCAGAACGACCTACCATCAATGTATTTCTTGAAGATGTTGTTGGTGATCCACACATTGTCAAGACCGACATATGCCGTCTGGGTGCCAGGATGCCACCAAGCATAGTTGTTGCCACGCTGGATGGCATCCGTATCCTTGCCGGTCTGACGTGCCCACACCTGAAAGTAATAATTGATAGTAGGATCGTTTTGGATCTTCCATGCTTCCAGCTGGTGAGGCCACGGCTTGTAAAACTTTGGAACGATTATGTTACTTGTTGTTTCCATCGGCGATCACGGTACGATGAACCTCGAACACATGCTGTGCCCAAGACTTGACTGTACTGTAGGTAAGGAAAGCCTTGAAGAAGTCTTCGATAGTTACACAATCTTCTGGCTTGATGATATGCCTAGCATAGATGTCGTGATCGTTCTCCTTATCGGCGATAGCCTCAAAGGTCAAGCCATCCAGATCCTTGCGCATCTCTTCGAGAAGAGTGATCTCGTATGCGCACATGGCGTTGACTTCTTCAATGCTCGGAGTCCGCTCAAGAAAATGCTTGGCATCTTCGCGCATGGAAACCCAAGTATCAATACGCTTGGCCTGCTCAATGGCCACGTCCATGGTGAAAGCCTCTGTCGCCTTCCACTCGTTGAAGTGCTCCTCGGTTGTCTTCTCGTCCTTCGGAGCCATCTTGATAACTGGTGCCTTCTTAGTCATTATCGTGCCTTTCTCTGTTCTCTCTGCATACGCTCAAACATAGCGATTGCATCTCCGATATCCTTAGGCTCAGCCTGTGGAGTGCTTTGCCTGCTTCCGCCAGCGCTCGACCTGCTGTCAACAACGGGTTGCCTAATTTCAGGTTGAACTGGTACTTGTTGCTGCGTTTGCTGAGAATTTTGCTTGCCATAATATTGCTTGTTTTCTGCCGCCATAACATATGCTTGTTTTCCAAGAACATTCAAATCCGCCGTGTATCCATACACTTGTCCGTCCTGCCCACGAATCGCGTAGTCCTCTGTTAAGACGTCGAAGATTCTCTTGGTGTCTTCATCGAACCTTTCGTAAACTGGAGCAAACGCAATCATGCGACGAAGCGGTTCGGCAACAGTCATCAACTCTTGTTCCTTGGCCCTGCATTCTGCAACCCACTGGTCACGCAAGTCTTCATTAAACTCCTTCATTTTTTGTCTTGCTGTTGACCTGTCTGTTCCGCGATAGCCTGGCTGATTCCAGGTTCTTGGATCATCATCAAGGTTGATGAAATACACTTCGCCAGTTTGCTCATTGCGTCTTGCAAGATCATCTAGCGTTAACTGACGTCTTCCCTGCTCTTGCCATTCTTGTCCGACAGTTCGCTTGACAACCTCTCTGATTCCTCCAACAAGGTCTTGGTCTCTAGCAGCCCAATCAATTCCCGACACGTAACCTGAAGATTCTCCAACGGTTCCATAGCTCTGCTGTTCCACAGGAGCTGTTGGCTGCTCTTGCTGCTCTCCTCCTGTTGCTTCTGCTGTTGCCACAGGAACATTAGGGCTGGGCGCGTTTTGCGATCTAATCGCTGCAAAAGCCGAAGCCAGATCTTCCGGTTCAGCCACACTTTCAGTCGAAGCCACAGGCTCGGCTTTGACTTCTGGTTGCTGTCCATGTTGCTCCTCCTGATTATTCATTTCTGTAGGTTCCATCTTCAACCTCCATTAAATACCTAACAGTTGTCAACAACTGCCACAACCATTCGTTCCTCATCGCTACATAAATCAAACGTGGCCTTACTGATTCCTTGGCGCCTTTGCTCAGCTTCTCGGAGCCATCAGCAATCATCTGCTGAACCAGCTTTTCAAGCCCCTCAAGGTCATACTGCATAGAGATGACAGCATCATGCTTGCTCCCGATAAACTTGCGTAGCTGTTCAACAACCCAGACAATCTCATCATATCGTTCATTGTCTGAGATTGCATCCGAGAACTTGAAGTAATCATACAGTTGCAAGACACGAGGCCACATATCTACAAGAGTAGCTGGAACGAAATGAAGCTCAAGAGTTTCCTTAACGTCCATTTTCCTTGGCCTTCTTCTCGATCTCATGGAAGATCTTCTCGACAAGTTGAATGTTGACTGCGAAGAACTTGCCGCCTGCCATCCAGATATTCTGAGGATGGAGCGCTGCAACAAACAGCTGCCGATAATCCTCATAGTAACCGGAATCAATCAGCAATTGCTTGATGCCTACATACTTCGGATGCTTCCAGAGATAACCCTCACGACCATTGAAGTCCTTGACAATCGGAGCATACCAGTGCTTATGCGGATCATAATAGATCTGCGCATTCTGACGTGGCAGAGTTGACTGGGCATAAACCTTACGACCTGTCTTGCCTTTAACAACATAGCTTCTGAAAGCATCGCTGTTGTCTAGGTCTGGCATACCATTCTGGGTGTAGCTGACATCATCTACTTCGAGACCTTCGCCAAGATCCTCGTCGTACTTGAATAGCGCATTTCTCATTGGCTTAATCTCTCCGGTGATTTGAACCGGGATAGCTTTATCCAATGAATCAATCATGGCCTTCCTGTAGTTCTCCAAGAAGTCTTTGGCTTCGTTCTTTTGAATCGGCTCTTTGGGTTCCGGCTTGGGGGTTTCAAAAGAACAATCTTTTTTGTTTCTTGCAATTGCTTCTTGCACTACCTTTTGCTGCTCCGGCCAGCTGAGTCCTTCGATGTCTACACCCAGGGACTCAGCCGCCGCAAGCAACTCTTCTTTCTTCATGAACGGCATATTCCACTCTCCTTAATCTGCCACATTATTGTGGTCATACTAAGGATACACTATGGTTATACCGTTGTCAAATTAGAATGGAATCAATGGACCTTTATAGCAACTGCCGTCTCTTGATTTAACAACAAGATGTCTGTTGTGTAAAATATCTAAAGCATTAAATCTAAGAACATCCATGTTTTTTGAATCCAAAAGGGTACAATCGCAGTCGCAACAAACTAAACTTAAAAACATAAATCCATCGTCTGTTGTATGATCGGGACCCTCGCCGAGATAATCATAATAAACGTCAATCGCAAGTTTATGTCCAACATGAGGTTCGAGCAAATTATACAAATTGCTCATTATTCCTCTCCTTCTACTTCCACGACATAGGCATCTTCAAAAGACCACTCTGCGTCAAACGGTTCACACAGATCTGTAAACTCTGAAGGCTCGGTATCCCGCGCGATTTCCAAAGCCTGCTCTTCGTTGTCAGCTTCAACCCAAGTATAGTCATCACCGTATGCAGTATACGGTATAGCAATTTTATATTTCATTATTCCTCCTTATTGTCTTCAATCCAAATATCACCATCGAGGAACCATTCAGTGAGTTCGTCTTTTACGAAACCATCGTCATTATTATGTCGTGCTAAGTCATACCCATGATCGATTGCTTCTTCTTCGGATTCTGCCTCAACACAATATTGTTCAACATGCCACTCAGTTATCGGAATGTTAACTATGTATTTCACTGTTTCTCCTATTCTAACCAAAAGTTATCTGATGCTTTTTCCATCAATGCTTCCCAGCAAGAAACAATAGCATCTTGATCGCATTTCTTTTTCCATCCACGATACGCATCACAGAAACAGCATCTCACAATTTCGTCGATTTGTTTTTCCGTGTATGGCTTTGCCCTTTTAATTTTGAGTGGACAATCAAAATAGTTTGATAGCCACACGGAAACAAAACGCTTTGCTTCTGAATCTTTCATGTTTCTCCTTATACACAGGGGAGCTGGTTACCCAGCTCCCCAAGCTACGAACCCACTACGTTGCGTTCTGTCAAAGCGAGAGATGATTACTGACAACGGTTTGGGTTCTACCAATTATAATTAGATACGTTCTTCCAACAAAGAGTCTCGGTATCTGTCATAGGCGTCGTCTTCTGCTACTGCTTTAGCTTCAGCCAACTCACGCTCTGCTTCTCTAACAGCGTGCCAATTAGGTTCAAAGTCTTCACAGACATTCTGATCATCTACGTCAACAAACGTACTCAACTTATCGCACCATCCATGATCACCACACGGGCAGATTTCCAAGCTTGTGCAATCTCCGCATTCCCACGGATAGGCCTCAAGCTCATCCTTGATACTCATTAGGCGATCACCTCCATCACCTTGTTGTTAACAAGCTGTCCAGTCATAAGGCCAGAGAAGCGCACGTCGTCCCAACTCTTTCCGGTATTTCGCAATGCCGGCCTGTGGGACAACCAATCATAATATGCGTTGACCAAACCCAACTTCGTACCAACGAAATTGGAGTTGTCATCAACCATATAATAATTGTTAACAAAGTCTTCCTTGGCATACTCGTTTGCCCACTTGCTGGTGAGATACCTTGGGGAATCCTCGGGCAGATTGAACGGAAACAGCAAGTCCAAGAACTCAGACAGTGGAGCTTCCTGCGTCGCAAGCTTGTCGAGTTTGTTGGTAAACTGTTTCTCAAAGCCAGCAATCCGCTTGGTCACGGATGCTGCTTCAATCACCCTGTTCTCCGCATACTGCGTGTGGCGGAAGTTGATCTTCGCCACCTCGTCAGAATGCAGAAGCTTGGCAAACATGTTCTGGCACACAATACGCAGTGTCGTCATAAACACTGTGCATGTGAATTTTGAATTGAAGCTATTCATGGCAGCTGCGTATAGAGTATACGCATCTCCCAACGCATTGAACTGTGTCAGTTCTGCCACCATGAACATCATGCCAGTCTTAGTCATACCAGCTTGGGTGATGACGCCACCATCTGCAAGCCAAGGATCCAGCATTGCAAATGCGGCATCGTTCTGGACAATGCCATACTTATCCGTGGTCACACCGAGAACTTCACCGGTGTCTTCTCGGACATTGGCCAAGAAGCCATTGGCTACTTCGCCGTCCTTCTCAGTAATCAATCGCTGGCTAACCACATTGAAGTCCATGCCAGCTCCAGCTAGTGCGCTCTGCGTATCAAGCCATTGGCCACTGGTACCAAGGCCAATCCAGGGCGCCTGCCTCTCTCGTACAATCTCGTTGCTCATTCGTCTTCCTCCTCGTCGTCTTCCTCGTCTTCGAAGTTAACGATGCCACTGTTAACCATCTGTTCCCACTGCTTGGCAAACCAACGAACATGCCTGGCACAATACTCGTCATCCGAGTCGATGCCAACAAAGGTTTCGGTATTCCAAACCTCGCCGTTCTCTTCGTCGTATGGCATTTCCCAGTCATAGCCATATTCATTCATGGCAGAACGTTTCGGGCAAAAGGCAATCTTCACCATGACATCATCTGGGCAGTCTTCGTCGTAGCCTCTGCCAAACACAATCGCCCACAGATTGTCTTCAGTATCCTCAGCAAGAGGATACCATCTGGTCTCGCCGTATTCCATTCGACCGCAGTTCTTGTAGATACCGACAACCTTATCAATATCTTCCTGCGTCATAAGATTATTGTTATCCAATGTTGTCTCCTAAACAAATCGTTGCGACATCTTCTGTTTGTAAGCTTCAATCTTCTCAAGTTCTTGTCGATCGTATGCGTCACGATATTCTTCCCATTCTTCCTGAGTAATTTCACAAAGCCTATAAGTTTTGTAAAATTTTTCCAGGTCTATATGGCAGAAAGAATCAATACAGTCTTCAATGAAAGCTTCGGCTCCTGCTCCACACTCAGGCCAAACACCAAGGAGCAAACCGCCATCAACATCTTCCCACTGTCCTGCCTTTCTGTCATACTTGAGAACATCGTAAGAGTACCAAACGAAGTCATTCGGATCTATGATAGGCTGGTCCTCGGAACCCCAAGGACCAGCACTCTCTACATCTTCGTCTGTTACATCTTCGCAATCGTCAAGGTGAATATTGAAAGCTCCAAGCAACCTATGGCATGCAGTCCTATCGGTGATGATAAAGCTGATTTCACTTGTTGGGTTGCTCATTCCAATCTACCTCTTCTTCCGGTTTCCACCAAGCTCCCGCATCAATATCGCTCTCGCAAATAATTTCTCTTAAGATTGTGTACAACCAATCAGTGAGATTCTTATATGTATCTCCGCAAAGTTTAATCGGGAGCAGGATATTGTAGATATCCTTCTCACTTAATGTATCGAGATTGATATCATCATAATCTGAACTTGCATTCTTCAGCATGTACTTTCGCAACCACGCAAAGAACTCGACAAACTCTTCATCACTAAGGTTCGCTACTTCGTATGCTAAATTATTTGGCATTGATAATTTCTCCTGTTCTAGCGTCTACCTGAACTCCATTGCTATAAATGAAAGTGTTCGGCTGAACAAGCTGAGGATGTTGGTATGTTGAAACAATATTATTTGCAGGATAAGCCTGTGGAATCAATATCATTCCAAACAGAGCAGGAATAAGAGCCTGCCCTAAAGACATTCCCAAAGCAGAACCAAAAGCTTTTGAGAACATTCCAACATAAGGAACATATCCCATATTTTTCCCTTCCACAAGAGGGGCGCCCTTTCGAGCGCCCCATCCTTGTTTAGAACTCGTACTTCTCCATGAGCGTTAGCTCAGTTTCCGTTGAGTGAAACTCAGTTGTCGGAGTATTGGCTACAAGCTCGATGGTCAAGTCGTTGTACATCTGCAGTACTGCATTTGCAGTCTTGCACAACTCCTTCAGGTCTTCACGATTGTAGGTGTAAGTCTTCATCCGATATGCTGACATACCGGGATGATAGAACACCACCGTGATATCCTGAAGCTTCATCGTTGCAAGCTCCCATGCAGCCTGATACAGAATGTCCCGGTCAATAGACATCTTATCCTTGGCCCGATAATTACGCATGTGATTCGTCGGATTGTAGCATTTGATTTCAAGCCCATGCTCTGCAAAGATATCATCTACCTTGTATTCCACCTTGCCGTCATTCGGCTGCGGAACATCAAGCGCATCAGGTGACGCACCCGAATAGAACATCGGCTCATAAATCAAAGCATCGTCCCAATGATACATCGTCTTGCCGGTATTGTCGCAGTAAACTTTTACTGCTTCACCTTCGAGACAATGACCACGACGCATAGCTTCTGTCTCGTAGGTATCCACAACTGCAGCCTGCTTTTCCCAGAAGATGTTCTCCATCTTCTGGATCAAGACTTCCTTCTTGCTTTCAGGCTTGACCTTCGAGTTAGTCCTAGCCTTCTCCTCTGCCTCCTGCCATGCATCGTACAGAGGACCAAGATCTTTGAAGTCACTTGCCGTCAGATAACCGTGTCTTGCAATAAGCCACAGCGTATTCGGTTCATGATACCACCGCATTACAGTACCTCCTCGGGCTTCTTGAACTCGAACTTGAAACCAAGCTCATGGGCAATCTTCTCCATGCAGTCGAAGAAGAATCCCTGCTGCTCTTCGGGCGACGCCTGCTCGTCCTCGACAATGCTACCGGTGTCAGGCGCTTCCTCAAACTCCGCACCGCAATACGGGCAGAAGTGGTAATGCCCGAAAGCAACCTCACCGCATTCGGAGCAATGTGTGTTGGTCGAATAGTTGCGGAGCTTCTGCGCCGTGTAGTGAATGTCGAACATCATGTCGTCGATGTTTTTCTTACGAATAATCTTTGCCATCTTTCCTCCTAGAACGGAATGTCATTATCGCTATACGCAGGCTTAACCTGCTCGTCGTCATCGGTCTTACTTCCCTTCGGAGGCAGATCAACTTGGCTGGCAACAACGCTGAACTTGCTGCGCTCGTTGCCTTCCTTGTCTTCCCATTTCTGGTACTTAAGGTTACCGGCAACAGTAAGCTTCATACCCTTAGTTACAATCTTGTAAAGGGCCTCAGCTTGTTTGGCGTTCCACACATCAACGTCGATGAAGAACACATCGTTACCGTCCTTACTGTACTGATCAACAGCAAGACGGAAGTGGAAGACGCTGGAACCACTGGCCAAAGTCTTCAGCTCTGGGCTGGCCACACGCCCAGAGAGTACCACCTGATTGAGGCTACTCATCGTAGCTACCTCCTTCTGCTTCTTCAAGCATCATGCGGAGAACATCAGTGACAAGCTGAGTCTCCTCTTCACTCCAATCCGCAGACGGGGATTCTCCCACGACCTGCGACACAGCAGCCTTAACCTCGCTGCTATCAATACCAGCATTGAGACAGTTGGAATAGAGCTGTCTCCACTCGGGACCAGGCACGGGAACCGGCGCAGTCTTCTTGGGAGCAGTCTGCTGAGCCATTGCGTGTGCCACCTCGTCCGCACTTGCAATACTCTCAACGCTGCCAATGCCTGCGTTACCAAGCGCCCTACCAATGGCGCTGGTTTCGCAGTTTTCCACATAGGAAGTAGTATTGATATTACCTTTCTTAACTTCCCATGCAGTTCCCTGTGCAAGGATCTTGTCACCATCATAGACGGTGGCCTGGCACACACACTGGTCAGGTTCCAGCAACAGCCAGTCTGTCTTGATCGAACCGTTGGGAAAGATTTCCCAGAATCCGGTTACTCGCTGGGCAACTTCCACATAAGGCTTGCCCTTGATTGAGACTCGCTTGAGCCTCTCATTAATGGTAGCTCTCGTCTCTGCCATCTGTTCTCCTTTTCGCGTTAACTTATATGACACGGCGGATACCGTTGTGCGTATTATGCTACATGTGGTATCCGCCTTATGTCCTATTAATGGTACTATTCAGACTTCTTCTTTTCCTTGAAGTACGTCTTGCCAACAGCAGTTGGCACATACACGGTGAAGCCAGGATGTTCCTTCGTCCGAGGCACACGACGCTTGATCTGAATTAGTCCAATCCTGCGCATTTCACTGAGTCGCGCAGTGATGCTGTTCACGTACAGGTTCTTTTGAATATCCTGTACGGTAAATTCATTGTTCTCAAGCTGCTCAGCCAAGCCCAAGATCTTAACATATTGAATATCCATGAGTCCTCCAAACTTCTTCTAAGAACATTGCCAACTTTTGTCCAATCACAGGTTCTTGCTCGGCGGTGTTACCTGCTGGATCCACTGCCAATCTGGGAACTCGTTGCCCTGCGCAATATTCCCTATCACAATCAGAGCAAAATAAATGAACGCCATCGCAGCCAACGTGGCTAGTACAATTCTCAGCCATTCCATTTAACTTTTCCTTTCTCGTCGAGCCGCCAACCATATTCATTGGCAACATCTTCTCGAACTTCGTAGTTCAGAATCTTTCTCTGAAGTGTACGCGCCATGCTCTGAATTGCCACAGCATCAGAGTAAATGTCATCCATGATATTTTCTCTGCGTGCTTTTCTGTCTGCGTCTTCTTCAAAGATTGCTTCATATTTTCCAGCTCCGGTGAGGAGCTGAATCTGTTCAGCATAATCGCTAATCAGATCCAGCACCTCGCCGATAAACCTTGTTGTGCTTTTCATTCCATAGCTCCTTGTGCTAGCGCATTCACATGATGCTTGACAAGAGCATGAACCTCATCAACTTCGAGAAGGCTGATGGTATCAAACCTTACGATGAAGTTGCTGGGTAGCTCTTCAAGCTGCCGCAAATACATTGCTGCAGATCTTTCAATCTTTGCAATCTTCCCAACAGTCAACCTCTCAGATGGAAAGCCATCGTCGGTTTTATTGTTGGTATTGCGGTACACAACTGAGACGATTACAAGTTCGTCATCTTGCCATGCAACTACGTCAATCTTTGAACCATTGGGGCAATTGAAATCTTTCTCTACGACTTCATACCCAGAGCATTCAAGATAGCGCTGAGCTATATCCAAAGCCCTACTCCTGTTCATTTGCAGCCTCCTGCTGATGCTTGTAATACACGCTGAAGTAGGTGTTAAGCTCTTCAGCAAGAACCATGATCTTGTCCAGAATCTCTCTTAGCTCTTCCTTGGTTTCAACAACCTCAGGAAAGATCTGAGCTTCGAAACACGAATTAATGATGCCATTCAGCAGGAAGCTGTTATGTGCTAGCATAGCAACATCGTCCATTGTCTCGCACTCGACAAGTTGCATCATGTCAAACTTGTCAAGCTTTTCGGTAATCCAATCATGAGCATTGATAGCCATAGCTATCTCCTTTCTGGCTCCTTGTGAGCCTGTTTGTTGCACGAGTATAGAACCCACCTTTTGTGGTAAGACTCCTCATGCTGTTGTCTTGATGATGCTATCGCGCCAGAACCGCAAGACTCTTGCACCCAATGATCTGTCCCTTTTCGTTGCGGACAGTTTCATTAGGAATAAGAAAGTCCTTACGATCAGGGCAGGCTTGTGCTGCAAGAGCACTGACCACATACCATACACCAGGCTGCGGTTCAGGCAGCTCTCCATCCCAGCGGTTTCCTATTTCAACGCCGGGCTTTCCATAGGTGGTGCAGGTCAGCGGGATACCCTCGACCTCTCCAATTCGTTGGATAGTACTGCCAACTCTTACAATCTTTCCTGAGGGTGGAATCTCGGGACCACCTACAATACTGATACTATGAGGTGTGAGATTTACAATCATCTCCGTCGCCTTTCTGCAACATCTTTTTGAAGTCGCGTTCCGTTTTGCGTCTGTTGTATTTGACATCACCATGTACACCACAACGTGACGCAGGATAATACTTTGGTAAGAGCAGTTTGGTGTGTTGCTCAGCACTGAGTATCACCATACGTTCCATCGTTCCTCCTAGAACAACATCAACTCCTTTTTCTTCTAAAGACTGTTCAAATATTTCTTTTTACTAAAACAATCTTATAAAAAACTATTCAGGGAAGCAGACGTTGGACACTCGTCATTCTAGGCTGCCTCCAATACAGCACTTCCCTGCACTCTTTCGTGGTGTTGACCAGACACCACTGCAAAGTGGAGGCTGAGTTGGTCAGACTCTTCGGCTATCGCCCAGGCAACCCCGTACCTGTTTGTCATTTACATACATTGAAATGACGAAAGTTTGGTTATCGGTTCTATCTACGTAGAAGAACCGCTAAGCCTCTCTAAGAATCACGGCGCTTCCAATCCATTGAAGCTGCAGAAGTTTATGCTACCCGCTTTTCCTTTGAAAAGCCTCTTCGCACCCAGGTTAAAGTCAGTACCTGGCTGTCGTGTGGACGGTACGCACTCGCTGCCATTTAACGTCATGCAGTGACGTGAAGCTAGCGGAAGATCTTTCCTCGACCTAGGTTATCCTAGGCGTCTTCCGTTGTTGGTTTTATGTGACGTCTGCAGCCGTCTGCATTTCTTTCCTCGTGTCGGCCAACCATTGCCTTCTGCCTGTTACGTCAGGTGTCTCACCGAGCGCTTGCTCTTACGAGGAACGCTATCCCCTATTGTTACAAATCATTCTTGCTCCTTCCATTCGTTGTGCCTTGATGGCACGCCGAATGGTGCTTATTTGCCGGGTGGATTTTGCTTGGGGCATACCACCATCGCTGTTCGTCCTGTGCTTATCGTGTCCCCACGGTTTGCTACAGGAACTGCTTCGTTGCGTTTGAGCCACGGACCGCGCCAATCAGATTCACTAGCTTTCACTGCTGGCCGGCAGCTACTCACTTGATCCTCTTCATGGCGTGTCGCACGCCCGCCTTCGTCTCCTGGGGAAACCCAATGAGAGACTCAGGAACCGACATTGTTCTGACCCTACCTCTCGCGAGGCTGTGGATACACATTTAAAGTGTCATTCCAATTTAAGGGTTTCCCCTTATGCCTGCCGGTACCGCTTGCCGCTATGCCTGCGCATAGTCTCGAGGCATCCTCATACCCTTCAGGATATGAGGCCGAGATAAGTCTGGGAGTTTCCTGTTCACCTTCGCAGGTGTCAGGAGCGCGACGCTATGCAACGCTTACTGAGTTTGCACCTCAGCAGCCATCACCTTCTCTCCTGTCTATGCCTCTCGACATAAACAGGCCGTCACCAGAGCCAGACTTTAGGCTCGCGTGCTGTAACGCATAAGTCCGAGTTACTATCCTCAGACTCCGAAGCAACCGAACCATTCGGAAGTTCTTCCTTGACTTTCGTCTCGGAAGTCAGTCCTTATTACTAAGAACTGTTGCTAATCAGTGTGGCTCTGGAAGCAATTCCGCTCACACACCTTTCACAGGTTTTCCAAATGTCCAAGTGAGGACAGGTCTATCCTCTTCACTTGGGTCGGCAAGTAAGCACTATTCGAAGTGCCTTTGCTGTTTAAGGCACAGCTGCCCCGACGTAAGACGTTAACGTTATCTTAAGCGTCGGCTTTTTCACGGCTACCTTTCACTCAGGTTGCATCTCCTTATGCGGTTGTTGGGTCGTTCTCAGCCTATTGGCTTGCACCAATAGCCCTTGATTTCACCGTCCTCGCAGACAGTGATGACGGCGACCCAGCCGTCATGGTCTTTCAGGTACTCGTCCTTGGTAAACCACGCCATGGTGCTCTCCTTCCGTGAGTCGGTTGTTTACTTTCCATCGAACTTGCCCCAGCGGACTTTGATGACAAACGGCTTGATCGGTTCGAAGCTAAGCTTCGCCGTGTCAACCGGTTTACCACCGCACAGCCCAACTGTGATGTGCGGCGCAGGTGCTCCGCCATACACTTTCAGTTGTTCCTGGGACAACTCGACCAGATAACCTTCGTTCCTGCCATCGCAACCACGTCCGATGACTTTCACTTCGGTCTCTTCGCCGAGTTTGACGCTTTCCGGGATTTCAGTACGGAACCCGAAGGTCACATGCTGATCCCGTATCCACTGATGAAGCATAGTGGGCAACGGGGACTCAAGAAAAAGTCCCCAGTAAATCGGTTTGTTGCTCATTGTTGTTCCTCATGGCCACGGTTTTAAGCAAGGTCCCGGAACCAGCCTTTGTGCGTGATCCCGGGACCTTTTGGCAAAGCAATGGAGTCTTAGAGGGCGATGAACTCCCTCTCCCATTTCTCCATTGTGGAACATCCTTCAGTACCAACACCGATCAGAGCCGTACTTTCCCAAAGGCACGGTATAGTCGGTGAAGGTAGGCGCATGGGTGCGCCTTGCCGCTTTGTCACTCGAATGGCGGCAACCACATCATCCATCCCCGTCGAGGCATAGTCAGGGAAGCCGGTCGCTAACCGGAGGAAAGGTGTCAGGTCCGCGAGCCTGTCCTACCTAGCCTGTTGTGCTAGGTTTCTTTCCGTTGGGCAACGGCTGGCAGTTAGCGTCATACAGTGACGGAGCCTGTCTTTCCAGGGTCATGAAACAGAGCTTCCAGATTCGGACAAGCCAAGACTGACTAGGGCCAGCTTCCGGAAGCTTTTGGAAATACTATTTATACCCGCCGTATTCCAAGGCGGTAAAGCAGGGTGAAACTAGGCTAGGCAATCGTGATGCTGCCATCGCTCCAAACGAGTTTGGTCTGCCCGTTCTTCTGCGCGTGGCTGTTGACCACGTACTTGGACGGAGCAGCGGCCGGAATGGCCTGCTGGATGGCGGCCTGAGGCTGACCAGGCAGAATGAGCTGGGCACCGTTGAGGCGGTTTGACAATGTCACACCCGCAAAGATCGCCAAAGCCTGCATGACGAAACCGTTCATCTAGACTCCTTTCTGGTTAAAGTCGGATACTAGGTTAATAGTTGCTAAACAAACTATTTCATCAATAGTAATCAAAACTACTAATCACATCTCAAGTTCCACAATGGAAAAATGGAGACCTGGTATAGGGGGGGGATGGTAGTGTTGGAATTATGTATCGTGATGATATTGAGATGTCCAACCCGCGCAATATTTTTTGCCTCCTAAGGGCGGCATCACATTGCACGCCACACTCAAACGCCGTATGTGGATGTGGCTGAAGTATTTGATGGAGTTTGTGTGCTGTTTTGCTTTCGTATCAAGGGCGTCAGCAAATCATGCACCTGAGAAAAAAGAAACCGCAAAAGAAAAAAGAGTGTCAACTCAAGATATGGTTTGGCTATGGTACTTGAGCATTCGGTTTTTTGTCTCAACCGTCCCTTGACTACCACCTTTATGATGGTACGAATGCTCTTCGGCTATCCTCCCTCTTCTTCTGTTCCAGCTGAGGTGAGCGTACCTAGTCCCTTCACCGGCCAATCGGTAGGATTAACTGGAAGCGCAGAACGGACTTAGGTGTAGTAGCACGGTCGTCGGATCTGCACAGTACCCCGCTATTCGTCTCTGATACCTTCTCACGGCCAGGAACATTTTAATCCCTTGAGGGAGGCCGACGGGGAACGGCCCTCTGGTTGGCGGATACATGATACCACCTTTCGACCTTGAGATGAAGTGTTATTTTCCGGTGATTCGTAACACTGAAGTTCACTACACACCTTCTACACTTCACTGTTGACATCAAATAGTTTGTACACTCGGCGATTCTATGGTATACTCTCGTCACTGATGATAGGAGAATGATGTCCTGGCCGATACACAATTATGGTTCACCTGATTTGCGAACAATCTCTGACAGGATTGCTTTTCCGGTCTATCAGCAGGACGGCATCTACCAAGGGGTAACGGATGTCGTTCCTATGTTTTATCCGCAGGTCTTCAACACCAAGAACAAACTGGTGACTGAGAACTTCGTGGTTGAGCCGATTCCGACCTCTGTGACTGGCACCGATGGGACAAGCGGATACACCTTATCAATCTGGCAGAATGACCCTCTGCCACTTGAGGACGCAATAGGACTAGATGAAAGCTAGGAGAAGACAATGGCAGGCTCAGACCCAAGTGATACAAAGACATACAACAAGGTAATCATCAATGGCACAACGTACATCGACCTGAGTTCCGACACCGTGACTGCGGCCAATTTGGTTGGAAACGCCACGGCACATGACAAGAACGGTAAGCTCGTTACAGGTACCATTGCCACAAAGACGGCGACCGATGTAACGGCAAGTGGTGCGACAGTCACCATTCCTTCGGGCTACTATGCCTCTCAGGTGACGAAGACCATCAGCTCGGGTTCCGTCACTCTAAGCGACCCGAGCATTTCCATCACGCCGACAGCAACACTTATCGCGAGCGGTGCAAATGCCAACAAGATTCAGATTTCCGGCTCCGGTTCGGCGTCCGTGTCCGCTACCGTTACGGCTGGCTACATCTCGTCCGTGACCGACACGGGCAACGTGAGCGCCACTGCTTCCGCCATTGTCGCAGCTGAGGATCTTGACACAGACCTCAAGGCCGCGAATATCAAGACAGGCGTGAAGGTGTTCAATACGACCGGTACGTTTACTGCTGACGCCACTGCTACTGCCGGTGAAATTCTCAGTACCAAGACAGCTTATGTCGGCGGTACCAAAATCACAGGCAGCATGGTCAACAGAGGCTCCAATAATGTGACCATTACCTCCAAGGCCGGCACCACGATTCAGCCAGGTTACTATGATGGTGGCGGCAAGGCTGTCATAGACTCCACGTCTGCGAGCAACCTTGTTGCAGCCAACATCCTGAACGGTGTGACCATCCTCGGCGTGACTGGTACCCTCGACCCTGCCAGTGAGGTTACAGTAGGTCCCCTGTATGCTGCTTCCAAGTTCACGGACCAGACCTTCCAGCCAGGAGACAGCGACCTCCAGTTCTTCAGTTCTGTTTCCATTGCCCCAATCTCCGTGAGCGACGATACCCAGACAACTGGCACTACCGGCTACACTGTCACTGTGTCTGACGGTACCGTATCTTTTACCTAGTGTGCTATAATGTCCCCACAGCAAAGGAGACATTATGCCTAAGACATACAACAAGGCCGTAATCAACGGTACAACTTACATCGACCTCAGCGGTGACACAGTTGTCGCTGGATCGATGCGCTCCGGCGTAACAGCCCATGATAAGAACGGGGCATCCATCACGGGGTCTATTCCGGATGTTGTATTTCCGTCAGCGCCAGTATCGACCCAGCCGTCTGGGACACGCAAGGCAAACTTTGGCGTCAGCACATCGGCAAGATATTACGCCTTGCCAGCTGGTTATCTGTCGTCTGATATTTACTACTATTTTAGGCCACTGGTGACCTCTGGCATCACGGCAGCGAATATCAAAGATGGTGCGACTATCACAGTTGGCGATGACAGCAACGCCACGAAAATTCACAACGTAACTGGCACATTTACTGATGCCTCCACGGTTTCCTCTGGGCAGACTGCCGCAGCTGCGGGCCAGATTCTCAGTGGCTATTCTGCTTGGGTTGACGGGGCGGAGGTTCAAGGGTCAATAGCGAATATAACACTTCGGCAAGCCACTATGACACCTCCAGAACCAGGCTCTTCGTCTACAAACGTGCAGACTATTGACAGAAGTACGTCTACAAGATACATTCATATTCCAATAGGCTACAATTCGTCTGCTGCGTATTACACCATTAGCGCTGTTGCCAACATGACGCTTCCGACTGGTACAAGCTCCACCTCGTCTGGTACGAGCAAGCTTTCCATCACGCCCGGTACAGCCAACAAGTATCTCAATATTCCGACTGGTTACAATACGACAGCCTCGTATTACACCATTGCAGGAGATGCCGATCTCAAAGCTGAGAACATTGCAGATGGTGTCGAAATATTCGGAGTAACCGGAACGCATTCAGGAGGCGGTCCGACTTGCACTCTCGCAAGTGGCGGCGTTACGTGGGCTACATGCTGCACTTTCCCATCAAACGGCCTTGGTTGGCGAGAAGAAAAATACAGTGACGGCAGGCTTATTCGTTGGTGTTGGGACTGGTTCACCATGTCATCTGCAGGACGTTCCTGCAGTATCTCCATGTCTGGTGCGACGGCTTTCACGGCAACACCGATATTCACCGTTGGATTCCGTGACAGTGGCAATCATGCCTGTAAGGGGTCGGTATCAGCCTGGAGTAATACGAGTGTCACTGTATATACCTATGAAAACTCATATGGTGGCAAATCTGCATTGTGTGTACGTATGGAAGGATACTGGAAGTAATGAGCAGCGTCACCACGCTTACCGGAGGCACTGCCTGGTCTACTATGTACTCCGGGTTCTCAACCACGCCTGGTTGGAGAGCTACAATCATAGATGACCTGGAGAACAAGTATTCTGACCCCACAACCGGGGCAACATCTTCTCGTCCGCTTCAGCGATATCGTCTTGAAGTATATGTAGGCAGGACCAGCAGAACAGCCGCCAACAAGACGACTACGGTCAACATATCCGCTGCTCCAGATTTCACTTCAACGCCAAACTTTTCATTCGGCTCGTGGACCGTTGGCTCGGGTTCAGGCAACCAGCTCAATGCTGCAACCGAGGGTTCCATAACAGCATGGAGCAATGATTCTTTCAGTTATACCACGTGGGAGAACGGTACAACAGGAAACTACAAACTTGGCGTAATCTGGACATTTGAAGGGTATACAATCTATCCATATGTCGAGGCCGAAGCCCATGTCGGAGGAGAGAATTAGTTTTATTCTTGATTGGTCATCTTGATTTTACTTTGGTTTTTACTTTGGAGGTAAAATGAAACCGGACTCACAGGCGATCCTCCACAATCTCGAACCTCGAACCATCAAGGTTTGGGTTTGTGGGGACGTTCACGTAGGAGCGCAGGGTGCTCAGCTCGAAGAATGGCAGAAGTGGCTTGAGCAGATAGAGGAAGACCCGGATTCCTATGTCATCTTCATCGGTGACCTCATGGACACGAATACCCGCCACAGTGTCTCTGATATTTGGACTGGCATGTGCCCTGCTGACCAGATGGATTATCTGACAAGAAGCCTGAGAAACCTAGCCAAGCAAGGGAAAATCTTAGCCATGCTGGCTGGGAATCACGAGCTTAGAATGGTCAAGGATACCAGCATCGACCCCCTCTATGACATCTGTGTGCGACTTGGCATCGAAGACTTGTACCGTAGGGACTTCGCAGCCATTAGAATCAAGATGAACAGCACCCAGAAGAACTTCCGTGTGTTCAACATCGTCTGCTTCCACGGCACCAGCGACCTTAAAACCAGACAAATGGCCAACAACGTGGAGGGTTTTGATGCTCTCGTTGTCGGTCATACGCATCAGCCCATCGTCAGGATGCCTGCCCATCTGTGCATGAACCATTCCGGGCGAGTTGTTCTGAAGGAAATCGTTCAGATAACCGCCTGTTCCTGGTGTGATTACATCGGCTATGGTGCCCGTGGCATGTATCAGCCGCAGGTTCAGTCCAGACCCCAAGCTCTTGTGCTCGAATGGGATTCTTCGCAGCGGCATGATAAGGCTATAGGTATCACATGGTAGTGCGCAGATGTTGGTAAAAAAGCCGTTTAACGGAGTCTTTTACGAAAAAGTGCGTATTTTGTCACCGTTAACCATGAAAAAGTGCGCATGTTGTCACTATGTAGTAATGTGTTATAATACGGTTGCACGGTGGTTTACACGCAGCTGACCCCTATCCAACGCACACTGAGCTGTCCTCCACTTCCCGCCGTGCCACTCCTTCCTGTGGAGACCCTGTGGACTTTTCCTTTCACCGCAGGGCCTCCTTCTTTATGCTATAATATCCGCAGATGTGCCGAGCGTACAGTCTGATGCGAGGTCGTTTAGCAGCGGCCTCAGTTGCGGGGTTAGCTCAATGGTGGAGCAGAGGACTCATAATCCTTTGGCTGAGGGTTCGAATCCCCCATCCCGCACCAATGCCGCCGTGGCGCAACGGTAGCGCAACTGATTTGTAATCAGTGGGTTGGGGGTTCGAGTCCCTCCGGCGGCACCAGCGAAAGGAAAGCAGGAATGAAGCATTGCACGACAAGATGCAAAAACTTCAAGACAGAAACGATTGAGAAGCTTATTGCAAAGTACCTTGACGATGCTGATGGCTATCATAGAACTGAGCAAAACCTTGAGAACAATCTTAGGTTGCCGAGAAACCATGAATGGTATATCAAGAATCATGAGCATTGGGAAACACAATTGCGGAAGGCGAAAAGGTTGAAGAACAGAAACTTTCGTCGTGCTGGTAGGCTGCTGATAGAGTATACTAAGCGAATGGACGGTAAGTTGTAATCGGGGCGTAGCGCAGTTTGGTAGCGCATCTGCTTTGGGAGCAGAGGGTCGCAGGTTCGAATCCTGTCGCCCCGACCAGATTGGGGAGTCGTACAATGGCAGTACAGTGGATTTTGGTTCCATTAATCGGGGTTCGATTCCCTGCTCCCCAGCCAATTAAAATGGGGGAATGAATCCGTGGAGTTTAAGATTGAGCCACCAAAAATGCGTGAGGCAAGAGAGAAATCCTGGTATCTCTATTGTTGCTACGGAGATGATTTTGTAGGTTGTCCCAACACCGACCACGAAGATAGTGTACAATATTCTGAGCCGAGTGATAGGACTCAGAATGAGCAAGCGACAATCAGTGAATTTTCACCTGAACGGTGATATAGAGACTATGGATAAAGACGGCGAGATGCGGCTTTGGGTTCGCAAACGCACCTGCTACTATTGTCATTTTTACCGCATCGGTGACAAGGTGTGCCTGCGTCCCAACAAAGATCATAAACTTGGCATGATGCCAATGCGCCGAGACGACTTTTGCTCTCGCTTTATTACCCGCCTGTAGCCTAATGGATAAGGCAACGGACTTCTAATCCGTGTACTGAAGGTTCGAGTCCTTCCAGGCGGGCCATTTCTTTGCTATAATGCTCCAGACGATTGGAGTTATCATGGCAAAAGGCATCGCAGAGATAAATACCAGCGACTCCGACGAGTTGCGTCTCAAGAAAATAAATACGAACTTCAAGAATCTCGTGACCGGCGAGGTGCCCGTTGGTGCCATAAGCGGAACCGGCGGTGGCTACAATTCCATGCTCAGCCGTGTCGGAACAACGCTAAGCAGCAATGATCGTTTTGTCCGCACCCTTTCAGCCTATGCGATAGACGCGCAGTATATTTCGGCTGAAACTATTAACACAGATGCTCTTGTTGCTGAGTATGCGCAAGTAAATTTTGCCAATATCGGAGACTTGGCAGCTAAAAACATATGGACAAAGACTCTTGCCTCGCAAGAGGTTATGGCTAAAGATGGTTATTTCACTCAAGTTCTCAATGCTGTTAAGATCCAGACCGACGCTTTTGTAGCAAATACTATCACTGCCGATAAGTTGAGACTTTCAAATGGTGATCAAGTAAGTATTGATAAGTTTGTCGATACCTCGCTTGGCCTATTCAAAGTTATAAATGAAACAGTATTAAAGGCTCAAGGCATTGATTTGTCCGACAGGATTTCGCAGATCATGACCCAAGAGGGGCTTTCGGAAGAACAAGCTATCAAAGTATTTAACAACGGTATTGATGGATCTTCGCTTGTAGTTGGTTCTGTTGACGCCGATAGAATAACATGCACAGACCTTTTCGCATTTCAGGCTACGCTAGGTGGTTTTCATATCAACGATCCCGAAGATCCAACCGGGAAGGGCGGATTGTATGCGAACCTAGATGATGGCGGAAAATTCGAAATGCGACCAGATGGATACTTCCGCGCTGGGAACGTTTCGACCTACATTGAAGTCAGTCCTGGCGATAGCCAGCATGATGCTCAAATTGATATCCACTGCACGACGATGCACACCGAAGAAGACATGACGATTGCAAGCAATTGGAAATGGGACTTCGTTCCATCGACTGGGGCATTGAACCTATTGTATATTGGAGTTTAATATGGCTACTTTCCCAACAGATATAACCGTCCACCAAATAGGAAGTGAATGGGTTACTGGCACCAAAGTCACATGGAATCTTCAATCTGTTATTCTGCCAAAGCTTCAAATTGTTGCAAGTGAAGAAGGGTCTTCTGCATCTAGTTTGCATTTGTGGGCAAGACTTGCCGCATACAAAGACACTATTACTGCAAGTGGTTCTCCTTCTACGTCTTGGTTTTTTACGCCAACTACGGCGGCTATACAAGATAGTAACTATCGTCTTCCTGCTCCTATCGGTTCTTTTGATGCTCAGGGTCCGGTTGGTTTTATTTACCATGTTGGCGGCAATCAGGGTAGCACGAGAAAAATCGTCAACGGAGATTTTGCCGAGTGGTACTTTGATCTTGGCGTCGCTGGGCCGGGAGAAACCGTGTCAACCGCTTCTTATCGGATCACTCCAGGCTATTCTCAAACACCGTCTGGAAATGTAACAACATCTTTTACCGTGGGAACTGTTACTCTATCTTATGATAAAAACGGTGATGGGGCATCTGGCGTCACGTCGTCTGGCGTCCGTGTCGCGGCTTGGGAAAACAGCGGCTTCGGAATAACCGTTGCAGAAAACGGTTTTCAGTGGGACAACCACCGTTTTGTCAAGTGGAACACTGCCGCCGATGGAAGAGGGACAGACTACTTACCAGGAGCAACGTATACCGGAGATTCTGCCACACTTTATGCGATATGGGAGCTTACAACAAAGACTGTCACATACAACGCAAATCTTCCCACTGGTTCAAGTGCAAGTTCTGTGGTGCTTCCAAGATCTGAAACTGCAAACGCGAATGTTACGATAACAGTCGGTGCTGCGCCAACTGTTACGGATTTCGCCCCGCCATATACCTTCAGCGGGTACAATACTGCAGCTCTTGGGACGGGAACGCCATATGCTGCAGGCAGTGATTACTCCAGCCAATATAGTGCAACACTTTATGCCCAGTGGTCAACCGATTACGTCCGTCCATCATTCTCAAATGTGACAATTATCAGATCAGATGACAATGGCGATTATCAGGTAGATGGCACCAGACTTTTCGTTTCTGGACGAGTCACAGTTAATCCTACAACACATCTTACGAATATTCCGCGAACATTGGATATAAAAACAAAGAACAAAACAACGGAACAAACATCTGCGGTCGGAACCATCACGACGTTTACGTTGGTTTCTGGATCAACGTATGAGTTTTCCTTTATTAGCAATGCGAATGTTCTTGATGTTGGAACACCTTACGGTGTTACGCTTTCATTCAAAGACGAGTTTATGACGCAGTACCCAGCCACTGAGGGTATCAACTCTCCTCTTGTTTTTACAAAAGGTGATGCGATTGGTGTTGCGTTTATCACATTTTCAACAAACGCTAGAGGCCTATCCGCTGCGTTTGGCGGTCAAGCCGCAGGATCTGTCTCTGGCGCAGACAACACGGGCAATGGTCCTGGTCGTCTTGATGTCTATATGAACACCTATTTCCACGGAACAACCAACATAACTCCAGCGCTTGCGACATCTTCGACTCCTGGTATTGTGAAAATCCCGACAGACGGGTCTATTACAATTGACAATGACGGGACAATACATAGCTCTGGGTTGTCTTATGTTGCTCAGTCTGGCGGGGACACGAAAGAACAGCTTCTCAGCGATACCGGAACATCTCAATACCACAACGGTTGGCGTGAGGAAAAGTGGAGCGACGGAAGACTAGTCAAATGGAAATGGCAGCTATTCAGCGTTTCAGGAGACTTCAATTCTTTGCAGATGGGTATAACCAACGGCACACCATTCGTCGGGAGGCCCGATGTCTTTGTGGCAACCGGCCCAATTATAGACAATAATTCAACAACCGTGAAAACGGGCTGGTGGGTTTTCGGTGGCGTTTCGAACTTTGTGAACAATGACTATATGATTTTCGGCGTTCGTTCTGGCGGTTCCGGAAGAATGCTCTGCGAGGTTAGAATGGAAGGCCATTGGCAATAATTTGCCATCTCCAACTTTGCCCTCTATAATGGCATTATAAGGAGGTGAGACTGATGACTGAAGGTATTATTGTGGCCATCATCACCGGTGGATGCGCTGTACTCGGCCAGCTTTTCATCGCGCTATTGACCCGACGTAAAGATGAAATCAAGAGAGCTGTGTTAGACGAGAGGACGAATCAACGCCTCCTAATTATTGAGAAGAAACTGGATATCCATAACGGCTATGCCGAAAAACTTGGAGATATCCAGCAAGACCTAGCCGCCCTGAGGGCGAAGATAGAGGAGAGATAATCATGATCAACTGGAAAGTTCGTATCAAGAGCAAGATGTTTTGGGTTGCCCTTATCCCCGCTGTTCTGCTTCTCGTGCAGACTAGTGCGGCAATCGGCGGAGTTGAGCTGCACTTTGAAGCGCTGCAGGGCCAACTGCTTGATGTTGTCAATGCAGCGTTCCTTGTGCTGACAATCCTAGGTATTGTTACTGACCCGACAACGGCCGGCTTCGGCGACTCCGCGCTTGCCATGACATACGCAACTCCTCGTGTTTCTGACGAGGTTACTGATCTTGCCATGCAGCAGGCGATTATCGACACCTGCACTTTTGAGGATGCTGCGTAATGGATGCACGTGTCCAAAAGATGATAGACCTCTGGCTTTGGTTCTGCTCTGAAGCGAATCTTGGCTATGACCAGAGCAATCGCTGGGATTTCCCGAAGTATGGAGATACCCAGTATGCCGGTGAGTGTGACTGCTCATCTCTGATGTACCATTGTGCCGTGCTGGCTGGATTCAATCTGCCGACCTCCGGCACTCGGTATACGGGAACGATGAAACGGGATTTCATTAATGCTGGTTTCAAATGGTGCAATTTTTACAACATTTACGACACACCAGCTGGAGCGATTCTCTACAAGAGTGGTCATACCGCAGGTTGGACAGGTCGCTATATTTGCGAAGCATATGGCGACGAGCATGGCGGCAGCCGTGGCGGCCGTGATGGTGACCAAGCAAATGAGACAAGACTCAGCCCTCCACGTGGAGGTTGGGAAGGATATTTCTATTGGCCCGAGACTATTCCGCCGGTCGTGTGGCCTAAGGAGGTTGAACCCATGGGCGATATGGTAGATTACATCATTGAAGAAGGCAGCAACGGTATTGCCCACATGAACAACCAGCTGAGTTATTTCTATCGCTATGAGAAATGGGCAAGCGGCAAGTTGGTTTGTTATGTAAGCGATTATTGGAACGGCGGACGTGGAACACCATATGGTGGCATCAATGATACAAAGATGTTTTTCTTAAGCAAGACTTTAGAATTTCCTGAAATGAATGGTGGTCCTGCGTTCCTTGAACCGCCGCATATCACGTATTCTGTGCGGGCTGCATCTGGCTGGTCTGAAATCCAGTTTTACAATGTGTATAAGAACAAGGCCATGTTCTATGTCTTTGGTGGTAAAAGGGACATTCCAAAGTTCTATATGGATGTCACATTGACTGGTAGTTGGAAGTAAAGTCTACTTTAGATTAACCTTAAAGAGCGTCCTTAGCGGCGCTCTTTTCTTTTACTTTATGTTTCCGTGTGATATAATGCCGTAGACCTAATGTCAATAAAGGAGATTCCCCATGGCATCCAATGATGAACTTAAAGAACGAGTCCGCAGACAAGTTCAGGTTATGCAGGCAATATCCTCTAAAAGCTCTGCAAAAGTTTCAGATCCCATGGCCGTTGATAGATCGTATGTTCAACAAAAGCCTGATGGCTTTCAAGAAATGACCGACATTGATAAGGCTTTCAAGAAAGTCGGAGATATCGGTGAGGCGATTTATGGCCTTTCTGGATTCTCTCCCAATTGGCAAAAGACCAAAGAAGATTTTACATCTGGCACGCTGACGGCGAGACAGGCGCTTAAAACGGCTGGGTCTTTTCTTCTGTCGCTTCCTCTTGGTATGGCATCTGCCCCTTTTTCAGGAGCTGAAAAATTTTACGAAGCGGCAACTGGTCGTCCGACACAAGAAGCTATTGATGATTACTACATGCCTGACTACACGCTTTCTGACGAACAAAAGCGTGCCGCTGGTATTGACGCTTTGATTGATTATGTTGGTCTTGGCCTCGGTGGTTCCGGCTCTCTGCTTCGCGGTGCGGCAGGAACGCTGCGCGGCGCGAAAACAGCCGGAGCTGCATTCAGTGCTGCCAGAGCACAAAAGCCGCTCGCTGGAGTTTGGACAAAACCGGCGAAAGAAGCAGTCGAAAGAGCAAAACTTGCCGGTAGGCCGCAGGCTGAAATTGACCAGCTCGAAAAGGTATTCAAGGCAGGGCGTAGAAAAGAAACAGCAATCGGACTCACCTACGACATGGCAGAAGAAGGCGGCGAAGAGTACGCGCAAAGCTTGCTTGAGGATATTCGCGGTACGCAAGAAAAGCACGGCCTTGATGAAGATTCTCAAAGCAAGGCCGTTGAGGCGGCTATCCTCGGTGCTCTCGGCGGTCTTATCTTCGGCGGATTTACTGATGCCGCATCCCGTGTTGTTGAGGGAGCGCACTCGCTCGGAGCCAAAAGCGCCGTGCAAAAAGCAAAGCAAAATACAGACTGGCTCTCTCGGGTAGATGAAAAGAATGAAGATATTCTCGCCACGGTTCGCCAAGAGATCGAGGCCGACAAGGCGATATTGAAGAGTGAGCCGTCTTCCGGGCAGGCCGTTGGTCAGATGTGGGTTCCTCCAAAGGGGCATGATGCAAGCGCGACAAACCTTGGCCTGAATCCTTTGCTGAAGGCCGCTTTCAAGGAACAGGGCCAGGATCCGGCCCACGCTTTTACGCCCGTCAACGACTTCTTCCAAGGCTTCCAATACAACTACAACGGGCAAACGCTTAACTTCTTGGAAACGCTTGATGGTATGGCCAGGCGTGCAAGAGACGCAGCGGGGAACGACCGCGCTGCTTTTGAGCAAGCTGTTGATGCCGAGGCGAACAATGTAACAGCTGCTATCAACAACTATCTTGACCAGCAACGCCAACAGGGGAGAAGACTCAGGCTTGCCGTTAGCAAGAACCCTGGAGACAAGATCGCTTTCGTTGATGCCTATGTTGCACGGGTCAATCCAGGCGAAACAATTGCTCTTTCAAATATTCTTGATGTTTCTATCAACGCTGACGTTGACGGAGACAATTACACTTTTTTCTTCCTCGATAACGACGGTAAATCTGCCTCTGGCGCACCTTTTCGTAAGGGATCAGTTTGGCAATCTATTTCCGAGATGGCAACAGCCGACACTTCCCTTACTGGTGCGAAGTGGGAAAAGAAGTATAAGCAGAACATCGATAAAGCCAAAATGCAAATGGCTATTACCAACAATTTCACTGCCGCTACCAATGTTCTTTCCCGTCTTTATTCAGAGCTTTCGGCTGACGCTAAACAAGAAATAAGCCAGACTGAATACAATTCTTTGGTGAACGACATCTGCGATTCTCTCCGCCTCCCTGTTACTGATCAGAGAACAGTTAACGCCAGGGCACGGCTTATGGACGAGAAGCATAAAACAGCTCCTTTCCGCGACGTTTTTTCGATGTTTGGTTGGCTGAACAACAACATCGCTAATAACGCAGAGCAGAGAATGTCTGAACTTTGGGATGCTCTTACGACAGATACCGCGCAGACGACATCGGTCGATAGAGTTTCCGAACTTGAGTGCGCGACTGGAGCAACCGTTGTTACTAATGATTTGCAGTATCGCGAGGAGCTTAATGCTGATATCAGAGGATCGAAAGTCCTTACAGCTCCGTCGCAAACAGGCGTGCTCAATGACAGAGAAAACATCATCAATGCAATAGTCGATATGTTTGGTGCGCCGCAAAACGTATTTGCCTCCCCGACGAGAGAGAATCTCACTTTCTACCAAATGGTCAAAAGCTACACCAGACACACTGTTGACCTCCTTGCTCAGACGATACCCGATTCTGTGAAGCTAAAAGAACAGGCGGTAGAGAACGTATTCTCTTATCTCGTCAGACAGCACCTCAACATTGCCGCCGTTGGTGAGCACCCGCTGGAGTTTCCGTCTACGCTTGCCCGTGCCATGGCTTTCGAAAAGGCAAGAGCAGACACGAAGGTGAATGGGACGGCGGCCCAGAAGGTCACATTCACCGGTTACGAAGACGTTATGTCTTGGTGCGAAGCTGAGCTTAAAAGCAAGTGGCAAGAAGAAAAGCGCCGCTGGGACAAGATTAAGGTGCAGGTTTACGGCAATACGGAGCTTTCCTCTCTTGATGCTGCGATATTTCCAGAGTGGAAAGACTCTGATGCTCTCTACAATTGGTATAGCTGCGTCAAGGAAAAGGCTGCAAGCGACATTTTCTCTGGGACAACTCTGAACAGGACGATGGAATCCTATGTTGCGGAAATCGTGAACACAGGATCCGACCGCAATGTCCGCACAGAGAATGGCCAAATCAGGCGCCTGCTTAACGAGATTGCAAAAAGCGTCATAGCGAAGAACAACAAAGACCAAACAATTCTTGAATCCAACATTAAGAAGCACATCGCCGACAACGCTCAGATGCTCAACCGTATGGCGGCGACTGGCTGGAACTGGAGCGAGATTGAACGGTCTCCCGAACTTGGCGCATTTATCCAATACCTTTCTGGCCTTGGCGGAATCACGAGAAAGAACGATCTCCGTTCAATTTCCCTTCTGTCCGTGCAGCGATTTGTCGCTGCGGCGAAAGAAGACCAAACAGGCATAACCGGGAAGATCGCTCGTGGTCTTATGAGCGCGGACTCTTACACTGTTCTTTCGTCTGCGTCCGCTCTTGCTTCCTACAATGTTTTCTACAAGCCAAATGTTACGGTAGAAAACGGTACGATCAACGGCCTGGAGCGCAAGGACAGCGTAGGCTATTGCTGCGAACAGATTCTCAATGGCAAGCCACAGAACAATCAACTGGTACCTCTTACTGACAATGAAGTTTTAAGGCATCGGGAAACAATCCTTGAGGGCCTTGCCCAGATGGCAAGCGAATCTCCGCTTTACGCTAAAATAGCGACGCATTATTTTGCACAGCTCAGGAGAGAAGATGTTTCTGTCAGCACGATTAAAAGCATCGCAAAAGACCTGTTCCTAACTGCGGAAATCCTTTCGGATCCAGAAAGGTCTCTCAGCGAGAAAGAGGGACACGTAGCGACGATACTTGGCCTGGAGGACTACCAGAACTTCTGGATTGACAGCATCGGCAAAGAGCGTGACATGACCGACATCACGACGCCGACGTCTCGTTTCTCCCAGGTTGAAACGTTTTTCAACAGCGCTGCGCAACTCAATCTTGAATACACCAAGGCGTCTGCCGATGCTTTTATGACCTACCTGAACAGGGCGGATACGGCGAATGTCGAAACGACGTTTGCCCGCCTCGGCAAGCTCCACGAACTGCAAGGCCTGTCTGGAACAGACGGGATGCTTTCTTATGTTG
>Ga0247610_10000538_pt1 | contig 51940 bp, 45 predicted proteins | sample 174DNAGHGhighgp2_FD_193483 | JGI IMG/M metagenome (GOLD analysis project Ga0247610, IMG submission 193483) | Sheep rumen microbial communities from Palmerston North, Manawatu-Wanganui, New Zealand - 1742 DNA GHGhigh gp2 | ecosystem: Host-associated > Mammals > Digestive system > Stomach > Rumen...
TAGGGGCGAAAAGTAAGGAGAAACAGAGAGCTTGGACAACGTACAAGCAGCGTCTTGAGGCGCGAGTTGGCAACAAGGGCTTATAGCCAAAAGCAAACCACCCGTTTTCACGGGTGGTTCGTGACTTTGCGACGACCCTCCCTTCGAACGGGCGCGAAGCGTCCGTTCGTATACGCGCGGGCTTCTGCCGCGCGTCGCCGGAGAAATATCCTTATTCAGCGCGCAGCGCTGTATCTGATCGGATTTCTCCGTATCGGATCGCCGCTACCTCCCATCCGTAAGGTCATTTTTTATTGCGGCTGATGTTTTGATTCCAACGGGCGCGAAGCGACCGTTCGTATACGCGGCTTTGCCGCGTCGCCGGAGATTCTTCCGCTGTCTAAGCAATCAGAAGAATCTCCGTATCGGATCGCCGCTACCATTCAGAAAAGCCCGAGAATTCGGGCTTTTTTCGTACTCTGCTTTTTGCAGAAACAGTTCAATTTTGTGCTCGTTTTGGGCTTTGACAACATTTTGACAACATGGATGTCCGGCGAAATGTCCATAAGAAATTGATTTGACTTCCTGTACGACTGCCTATATAATATAATTTATGAAAATGTAATTTTACGATATGCTGCGCATGTGCGGGAGGAGGATGATCCTGTTGAGCATTACTGCAGAGGAATTCGGAAAGCTGATGGACTTTGCGACTTTTATCAATAAGGATTATATTAGTTTTACGGCACGGTGGACGTACTGATCAACAACGCCGGGATCTCTCCCATGCGTGACAGCGGAACGACGGAGGAAGGCTTTGAGGTTGTCTTTGCCACCAACTATCTGGGGCATTTTCTGCTGACGCAGCTACTCCTTCCGCATATGGCGCCGAACGGACGAATTATTAACGTAAGCAGCGATATGCACAACCCGCCCGGAGGCATCGAGTGGAAGGGCGTGGGATATCTGGCGCATGAGGCGATGACAGATCGGCGGCGGTATTCCTATTCCAAGCTTTGCGCGATCTATTTTACGCTGAAACTGGATGAGCTGCTGAAGAAGCAGGGCTCGTCAATATCCGTCAACTCTTTTAATCCCGGCTTTATGGCAGCGACCAACTTCTCCGGCGGACATACGGACAAGGCAAGAGCGCTGGTTGTAAAGACCACCATGCCGGATCGCTACGGAGAGCTGGGGACGTCTTCCGACGCGCTGGCGCAGATCGCCGTGGACAGCCTGTTTGACGGTGTATCGGGGCAGTACTTTGACAGAAGCACGAATACGAAGGATTCATCAGCTCTTTCCTACAGTAAAGAAAATCGAGATGAACTGTGGGATAAAAGTCTGGAGTATTGCGGTTTGCGGTAAGCAGAATCTCCCCGTTCCGTGTCTAATTTATAAAGTAATTGCAGAAAGGCGCAACCAAAATCAATCACAGGAGGAACCATTATGCTGAACATCATGAGTCAAAAGAACGCGTCCGAACTGACCGTCGAGCTTTCCGGACGGCTGGATACGAACACAGCACCGGAGCTCGAAGCGGCGCTGAAAACTGCGCTCGAGGGCGTCGAGGAACTGACCTTCGATTTCGAAAAGCTGGATTACATTTCATCCGCAGGTCTTCGCGTACTGCTTGCGACACAGAAGACGATGAACCGGCAGGGCAGCATGAAGGTCAAAAACGCAAACGAGATCATCATGGAGATCTTTGAGGTCACCGGTTTTGCGGACATTCTGACGATCGAATAAAGAAAAGGAACGAGAGGGGTATCGCAAATGGCAGAGGAAAAACGATTTACAAAAGCAACGTGGCAGATCATGGAACAGCTCCTCGAGGTAGATAACCTCGACGATGCGCTGTCCGGAAGTCTGGAGATCATTGTCAAAACGCTGAACAGCGAAGCGGGCGCGATCTGGCTTCTCGATTCGAAAACGGATCGGTTGAGCCCGATGTTCCATATCGGCCCTGCCGACATTTCCAACATCACCGTGGAAAACGGGCTCGGCATCGAGGGCGTCGTCACCGAGACCGGCAAATCCGTCATCGTGGAGGACGCGGCAAGCGACGCGCGTTTCGACGGCTCGGTGTTCGACGATAACGGACTCGTCACCAAGACCATGATCTGCGTCCCGCTGAACAATCTGCACGAGGTCATCGGCTGCGTGCAGATCGTCAACAAAAAGGACGGTACGCTGTACGACGCGGAAGAGCTGCAGCTGTGCGAACGCATGGCGTCGCTGGCGGCGATCACGATCGACGAAAAGGGACTGATCGTCGACCTCGGCGAACAGAAGGAAGTGCTTGCGTCGCTAAAGAACATCACCAAAGAGTTTCCGTCCGGCGACGGCGTGCTGAAGGTTTTGAAGGGCGTCAATCTCGACATTTATAAGAACGAGTTTGTGGTCGTGCTCGGCGAATCCGGCTGCGGCAAATCCACGATGATGAACATCGTGGGCGGCATGGACTTTCTGACCGACGGCGAGCTGATCGTGGAGGGCAAAGACTTCTCGCATCCGTCCGACGCGGAGCTGACGCAGTACCGGCGCGAGTACATCGGCTTCATTTTCCAGGCGTATAATCTGATGCCGAACCTCACCGCGCTCGAAAACGTGCAGTTTATTGCGGAACTGGTCAAAGACCCGATGTCTGCGGAGGAGGCGATCGAAAAGGTCGGTTTAACTTCCCGCGCCAACAATTATCCCGGTCAGATGTCCGGCGGACAGCAGCAGCGCGTGTCGATCGCGCGCGCGATCGTGAAGCGTCCGAAGCTGATCTTTGCCGACGAGCCGACGGCGGCGCTCGACTATACCACGAGCATTGAAGTTCTGTCTGTCATTGAAGACATCGTCCGCAATCAGGGTGCGACGGTCATGATGGTTACGCACAACCCGGAGATCGCGAAAATGGCGGATCGCGTGGTGAAGATGCGAAACGGCAGGATCGCCAGCATCAAGAAGAACCTGCATCCGGTCAACGCGGAAGAACTGGTCTGGTGATCTGCCATGAAAAAAACGCAGTTTTTGGACGCGATCCGAAATATCAAAAAGAGAATCGTATCCTATCTGTCCGTCGTTTTGATCGCGCTTTTAGGCACGTCGATCTTTCTCAGCATTGGTTTTGCAAGCAAGGCGATCATGCGCAACGGCACGGACACGTATGATTCCATGCGCTTCCGCAACATTGAGGTCATTTCAACACTGCTGATTTCGGAAGAGAATATCGCAGCGCTCAAGGCGTTGGACGGCGTACAGGCGGTAGATCCGGTCTGGCAGGCCGGCGCTTCGATCTGTCATGACGAACAGTACGCGGATGCGGCTTTCGTCACCGCCGGCAAACACGTCAGCGTCCCTGAGGTACTGGAAGGACGGCTGCCGGAAAACGAAGACGAATGCGCGATCGAACAGAGCCTTGCCGAAGCGCTGCACCTCGTGATCGGCGACCGGATCGGCGATTATTCCATGACCGACGACGCCGGACAATACATGATCTACCACGAGTTTCTCGTCACCGGCGTGGTTCTGCATCCGGATCATCTCAGCACAACCTTTGCGCAGACGCCGTATGTCATCGTTACAAAGGAAGCGTTCGATCTTGAAACGCTGCACGGCGCGTGCATGAAGGCGGAGGTCGCGGTGGAAGGCGCTCGTGGCAATCGCTTTTCCGAAGCACATAAGAAGGTCGTTTCGACCGTGATCGACCGGATCGAGATGCTTGCCGTTGCGGAAACGCCGAAAACGGACGCCGCCGTAAAAGAAGCGGCACATGCGCAGATCGACGCCATGGAGCAGGCGAACCGGGAGGATCTGGAACGCGCGCGGCAGGAAACGCCGCCGGACGAAGATCAGATTGCCTACTTGGAGTCGAGATTTGAAAGCTACGCAGCGTATCACGAATCCATCGAAAATATGGCGCCGTGCCGCTGGATCGTCGTGGATGAACGCGGGAACACCGGCTTTGTGCAGATTCAAACGTGCAGCGAAACGCTGCGCGCCATTCAGATGAACTTCGGGCTGATGTTTATCGTGATCGGCGCGCTGACCATCCTTGCGACGATCGGCAAAATGGTCAACGAGCAGCGCACGCAGGTCGGCACGGTCAAGGCGCTCGGCTTTTACAACCGTGAAATCCTGCAAAAGTATCTGTTGTTCGCCGTCTCTGCCGTGGTCATCGGAACAATCCTCGGCAGTCTTGCCGCGCGGTTCTTTATGGAGGGCGTTGCACTGAACAACTATAACGAGTCCTTTGCCGTCGATCTTTCCGCACCGCTGTTTGATTGGGGACTTGTGCTGCTTGTGCTTTTAGCAGGGATCATCCTTTCGGTCGGCGCGGTTTGGCTTTCCTGCCGAAGACTGATAAAGGAATCCGCAAATGCGCTGATGATGCCGCCGGTTCCTTTGGCTTCGCGCAAGGCGCAGACAGGCAAAAAACATGTGCTTGGACTGTATGCGAGGTTGATTCTGCGCAACATCCGGTCCGATTGGAAGCGCGTCACCCTGACCGTCGTGAGCATTCTCGGCTGCTGTGCCATGATCGGCATCGGCTTTACGCTGAAAAGCGCGGTCAACAACTGCACCGAACGGCAGGACAGCGAGATTCTCGCCTATGACGCCTCGGTGGAATATCAGTCCTATGCCGAGGAGGAGATGCAGAGCATTTTCGACAGTGCCGGCGTGGACAGCATCAAGCTGTACCGAACCGAAGTCATTGTGGAAACCGAGAGCATGGGGCTTGCCACACTGCTTTGCGGCGATGTGAATGAGATCCATTCCATGCATCGCCTGCTCGATTGGAAAACCGGTCAGCCGCTGTCGCCCACGGACGAAGGCGTCTATATTTATCAGCGTCTGGCGGAGACCGAAGGGCTCAGCGTGGGCAGCGAAATCAAGCTGATGATCGGGCTTTCGGACGCGGCAACGGTCAGAGTTGCAGGGGTGTTCAAAAACTATATCGGTCTGACAATCGTGATGAGCGGCGATTATTATGCGTCGCAGTTTGGCAAAGATTTCACGCCCAACACGTTTTTCGTACGGCTGAACGGCGCGGATCAAGACGCGCTGCTGACCGCGCTCGATGAAACCTGGGGACTCGTCTCATGGACGCCGTCCGCCGGCAACCGCACCGCGTTTGAGGCGGCGACCGCCTCGATCAATTCCGTCGACGCGCTGCTGACCGCGATTGCGGCGATCATGGCGGGCGTGGTATTGCTGAACCTGACCAATACCTTTGTCCTGCAGAAAAAGCGCGAGCTCATCATCATGCGGATCAATGGCTTTACGGTAAAAGAGCTGATCGGCTATCTGTTGCGCGAGACGGCGGTTACCACTGTGATCGGCATTCTCTTGGGCGTCGCTTTGGGCTGCGGAATCGGGTACTATATCGTCCGCTCGGTGGAGCTGCCGTATACGCAGTTTGACCGCAGCATCTGCGTACCGGCATGGCTGTACGCCGCGGGGATTACCGCTCTGTTTGCCGTCGTCATCAATGCAATCGCGCTGATGAAGGTGAAAAAGCTGAAGCTGACGGATCTATCCTGATGCGTAAAATGTCTGAACAAAAAGGAGAAATTATGCGCAAAAAAATATGGATCGTGTTGCTGATCGTGCTGATCGTCGCTCTGGCGGCAATCGGCATTGCCTGGCGGATCAACGCGCAAAAGAAAGCGGATACGGTGGTTATCCCTTCTGCGTCGCCCTTGGATACGGCCCGGACCGAGGCGACCGCGGAGCCGATCCCGACCGCGGCGCCTGCATCGAAAACGGATACGGAAACAACGGAGCCTGCTCCGGCCGTATCGCCTGCATCTGCGCCGGAAACAGGGGCGCCGGACTATAACGATCCGGACGCCTGGGCGTATTTTGCTTTGGGTGAGGGCAAGGACGCGGACGTGTTCATCATCTGTCCCACCGTGGACACCAAGAGTGAAAGCAACGCCTTTGACCTCAACGAAAAGCTGAAATCCAGATTCATCTATGCTTTGGATTTGGAGAAAGGCATCTTTTCCGAAACAGGACGGCTGTATTCCCCCTATTACCGACAAATGTCCATCAATGCCTACCGGTTTGATGAATCGGAGCGGGAAAAGGCGAAGGCCGTCGCGTATCGGGACGTTTCCGCTGCCTTCCGTTGGTATCTCGATCATGAGAACGGCGGCAGACCGCTCATATTGGCGGGTTTCTCCCAAGGGGGAGAAATGTGCCTGGAACTGCTGAAAGAATACTACGGCGATACGGCGGAAGGGAATGCCTTGCGGTCAAAACTGATTGCCGTGTACGCGCTCGGGTGGGCGGTGACGGAACAGGATGTTGAGGACTATCCGCAGATCGTTCCTGCCCAAGGAGAGTTGGATCCGGGTACGGTGATCAGCTTCGACTGTGAAGACGGAACGCTGACCGAAACCATTATCATTCCGGCGGGGATCAAGGCGTTGTCCATCAATCCGCTGAACTGGAAGACCGACGGAACGCCCGCCGACCGGTCGCTGAATCTGGGCGCGGTCATGGACGCCGGAGCAGAGCCGATCCCCGCGCTTTGCGGCGCGTATATCGGATCCCGCGGCGAGCTGGTGGTGACGGATGTGAGAACAGAGGATTATCCGCCCGGTCTGGACATCTTTCCCGAGGGGGCGTATCACCTGTATGATTATATGTTCTTCTTCACCAACCTGAAGCAGAACGTGGCGGACAGAACGGCGGCGTTCTTTGCCGAAGTCCGGCAGGATTCATAAGACGAGGCGCTTGACCGGCTGCTTCGGAATGTGTTTGAATGATCAATAAACAGGACAGAGGTAAAGAACATGCTATCTGAAAAAGTCATCCGGCGTTCCGATATGATCCGCTGTGCGCTTTGCGATAATGCTCCGTGCTCGGCAGCCTGCAGGCATTGCGATCCGGCGGCGCTTCTACGCAGCATCTGGTTTGACGACGAACGCGCGGCGGCGCTGCGTTTTCCGGGAGGAAATCCCTGCATCGGCTGCGACGCGCCGTGCGAAGCCGCATGCGTGCGTCCGCATGAGGTGCCGATCCGGGATCTTTTAACGCGGCTGCACGACGAGGTGCGCCCGTATCTGGACGAGCCGCTGCCGAAGGACGAATCGATCCTCAGAACGGATTTTTGCGGTATTCCTCTCGAGAACCCGTTCTTTCTGTCCTCTTCGGTCGTGGCAAGCACGTACGACATGTGCGCCCGGGCGTTCGAGGCAGGCTGGGCAGGGGTCTGCTTCAAGACCATCTGCTCGTTTGACATTCACGAGGCGTCGCCGCGCTTTTCCGCGATCACCGGGGACAATGGCAGCATCGTCGGATTCAAGAATGTCGAGCAGCTTTCGGATCACAGCGTCGCCGAAAACATGGAGATTTTCCGGGCGCTCAAGAAAAACTATCCGACCAAGTTCATTCTTGCCTCGATCATGGGACAGAACGACGCGGAGTGGGAGGAGCTTGCGCGGCTGTGCGAGGAGAACGGCGCGGACGCGATCGAGCTGAACTTCTCCTGCCCGAACATGATGGACGAGGGACTGGGCTCGGACATCGGACAGGTGCCGGAGCTTGTGGAACGCTTCACTGCGGCGGCGCGCCGCGGGACAAAGATCCCGATCCTTGCAAAGCTCACGCCCAACGTGGCGGTCATGAGTCCCGCGGCGGAGGCGGCAAAGCGCGGCGGAGCGGACGGCGTCGCGGCGATCAATACGATCAAGAGCATCATCGGCGTCAATCCGCACACCTACGTTTCCGAGCCTGCGGTGCACGGCAAATCGGCAGTCGGCGGATACAGCGGAAATGCGGTCAAGCCGATCGCGCTTCGGTTTATTGCGGAGCTCGGACAGAATCCGAATCTTTCCGGCATGCACGTCTCCGCCATGGGCGGCATTGAAACGTGGCTGGACGCTTTGGAATTCATCCTGCTCGGCGCGGGCAGCATCCAGATCACCACGGCGGTCATGCAGTACGGCTACCGCATCATCGACGATCTCAAGGCCGGACTTGCCTATTATCTTACGGAGAAGGGATTCAAAAACCTTCGCGAGGCGCAGGGGCTTGCGCTGGATGCCGTCAGTGACACCACGGACGTTCTGGAGCGCGATACGGTGATCTTCCCAAAGTTCCACCGTGAAAAGTGCCTCGGCTGCGGACGCTGCGTGATCTCCTGCGCGGACGGCGGGCATCAGGCGATCCGGCTGGACGAGAACCGCAGACCGGTCCTGAACGGCAAAAAATGCGTCGGCTGCCATCTCTGTCTGCTGGTCTGTCCGAATCATGCGATCTCGTCAAGCAGAAAGAGGATCAAACGGTCATGAGAACGAAATACAGACATCCGGATCCGGCGGATCCGTCCGGGTTTGTCGTGTTGGCGGACTTTGTCCCGCATATCATACAGGAGATCCGGTATCATTCCACCTATAACTTCATCGGCGAACGGATCGACGGCTATGAGGAGCCGGTCGCGCTGCTTTCGATCGAGGCGGCAAGAGCGCTGAAAGCCGTCTCTAACGAACTGTTTGTGCAGGGGTATCGGCTCAAGGTGTTCGACGCCTACCGTCCGGTTTCGACCGTCAGACAGTTCATTCTCTGGGGCATCGAGGACACGGATATCCGTATGAAGCCGTACTTCTATCCGGACCTTGAGAAACAGGAGTTGTTTGCGAAGGGGTATATCGCAAAGCAGTCGAGCCACAGCCGCGGCAGCGCGATCGATCTCACGCTTCTGGACATGAAGACCGGCAAAGAGGTCGATATGGGCAGCCCGTTCGATCTGTTCAGCGAGGTGTCGCATCCGGATTACCGCGGCGTCACGCAGGAGCAGTATGAAAACCGCATGCTGCTTCAACACGTTATGGTCAGAAACGGCTTTCTTCCTCTCGATTGCGAATGGTGGCACTTTGTTCTGAAAGACGAGCCGTACCCGGACACCTATTTTACTTTCCCGGTTTCCGCTTTTTCGTTGAGAGGATAACAAAGCAGAATATCAGCCTCGGAAATTACCGCGGCTGATGCTGTCAGATGTTGTACACAAAGTGGACACAGTTTATCTTTTTTCACTGGACAGATTGAACAATTTGATCTATATGTAGTATGAAAACGAACTGCTTATAACAAAATATTGTGGCACGTCACCAAAAAGAACAATTCGATTCCGGGTGAAAACGTCACATTGATGCAAGCAATATTGGGCTTGCGCTTTTTTCATTAACAGCCGGTTTCTTCATTTGCTTTCTACTCAAAACAAATGCCTGAACACGAGAAACTGACAACATTTTTGACAACACTCTGATCATAAACGATTGTTTTTCTATGACTTTTTGAACGGATTGAACCAAATGAAAAAAGCCGAAAACCCAGGTATTTAGGTGCTTTTTGCGTATTTACGGGTTTTTTCGGCAATCACATTTCTGCCCTTCATACCCGACCTGTCATCCGTTCGTATACGCGGCTTTGCCGCGTCGCCGGAGATTCTTCCGCTGTCTAAGCAATCAGAAGAATCTCCGTAACGGATCGCCGCTACCACATCGGTACGCAAGCTATGATACAAATAGCTTATTGGTTTCAAAGCCGTATCAAAAAACGGACAATCTCTTTTTGTGTCAAAACAAGATGAGCCTTCCCAATACTCAATCGGAGAGACACATTTTGTTGACGAGAAGAAAATGCTTGCTGGAGAGAAAAGCGGATTCTTTTTCTCGTCGGAAATCAATAAAGCATTGAGTTATGTCAAGAAAGACAAGAAAGTGTTTTTGGTTGTTGCCACCGGTTTGGTTTTTATTAAAAACAATTGGAACGATCTATGTTCATCGAAACTAACAATAGCGCGGGAATTGTCGCGGGCTTTGCCACGAAACTGGAACCGCAGGACGTGGGCGGCGTGACCCGCTATGCGAGCGCCAAGTAGCTGCCCCCCGGCTGGTCAACCGGCATCCAGAACGCGTTGGGCTACGGACCCATTGTAATCTTGATGGTTTGCGGTCTGATCGTGTGGATCATGAAAAAGCGCCCGGAGCTTTTCTTCGGCGGGCTTGCGATGTTCGCCTTCTCCGCTTTGGCGCCTGCCACCAAAAACATGGATCTGATGTTCTTTATCAGCATGTTCGGTGAGGTTCTGATGGTATTATTCTTCTGGCTCTATGCGAAAAACCGGAAAAGAACAAATACATGAAAACGGTTGTGATTACGGGATCATGCGCCGAGCTTTGCGCTAAGCGCGTCAAGCTGTTCTGCGGAAAGCCCGATCGAAAGAAGATATGATCCGGCTTTCTCTAGCAGGTTCGCCGTTTCAAGATCCTCGACGCCGAACAGGGCGCAAAGCGTCTTTTCCAGGTTGTTTTTCAATATGATGTCGTAGGTTGCGTCCCCCTGTTCGACGTGATAGAAGTTGCGGTATGTCGACATGTAATCCGCCTTGACCTCCGTAACGGAAGCGCCGGCAAAGCATTCGAGGATCGCGCACAGCATCCCCGTGCGGTCCTTGCCCTCCTTGCAATGGATGAGGTACGGACCGTCGTTTTCGATCAGAAACAGCACGCAGGCCTTGACCTTTTCACCGAATTCGGCGCTCAGAAAATCATAGCCCATCTCGACATTCAGGACGCTGCATCGACTGTAAAAACTATCCGCAAAAGCTTCAAACGCCGTCATAGCCGCTTCGGAATCGCTGAGATTGATCACGGAACGGATCCCGGCGTTTTCCATTGCCTGCATGACGGGTTCGCATCTTTCGAGATCGGGGTCAATCGGCGAGCTGCTGCGATACAGAATGTTCTCCCGCATGCCGGTGACCTTGACGGCTCTGAAATTTGCGAAGTCCTCAAGGGAGAGATCGGCATAATCCGCGCGCACGTTTGTCCGTGTGAGATTGCGGGCGTCGTATTCCGCCCGATAGCCCTGCTTTTCTTTCAGGGCAATCCCGACCTCGGTGACAAAGAGGTTCCATCGGTAGCCGGGATCTTCGTCGATCGTCAGCTTTTCGCCGATCCCGGCTTCGCTTGCAAAAGAGCCCATATTGATCGCAAGCGCGATCTCGTTGTCCTCCGTGTCGAACCGGAGAATCATGCACCCGACGTCAACGTCGGTATAGGACGTGCCCACGGGAAGCTCGAATACCTGATCCGAAACCTGAACGGTAATGATATCGCCGACCTCGATGCCGTTCGCTTTCATCTCGTCAAACGTCGTATCCAGCATCACGTTTCCGGATTTCTTGATCTTGGTAAATCCGACGGTAAAGGGCGCTGCCGCTTTTTGACAGCCGGCAAACAACAGAACGACCGACATGGCGGCAAGAAGGGTGCAAATTGTTTTTTGAATCGCTTTCATATCGGAAACCTCCGGATCGTTTGTATTATGGAAAGCTGCATAGCTTTTGCTCGCGGTTGATATGCCATTCAATCACGGGATGTCCAACAAGAGTATGATGGGGTTTTATTTGATCGGAATGCGGATGGTGACGGTCGTGCCGATGTCCCGGATGCTCTCGATCGCAAGCGTGCCGCCGCACATCTTTTCGATGCGCTCTTTGACGTTTCGCACGCCGATATGCGTGCCGTCAGCGGTTTTCAGAAGCTCTGTGTCGAAACCTTTGCCGTTGTCGGAGATCACAATTTCGTGGAAACGATCCGTCGTTCGGGACGAGACGGTGACGATGCCTTCCGTTCGGATGCGCACACCGTGACGGATCGCGTTTTCGACAAGCGGCTGCAGCGTCAGCACGGGCACGGAAAAGGCGTCGTCCGTCACGTCATAGTCGACGCGCACATTCGGGAAGCGGATCATCTCGATCTCGGAATACACGCGCGTATGCTCGAGCTCCTTTGTGAACGGGATCAGATCGGGGCAGTCAAGCAAATTGATGTTGCTTCGAAGGTACGTCCCGAACTTTTCCGTCACGTCGAACGCCTTCTCCGGGTCGATGCGGCACAGCGCCTGAATCGAAGAGAGCGTATTGTACAAAAAGTGCGGCTGGATCTGGCTCATCATGATGCGGATGCGGTTCTCCGCCTTGAGCGCCTTTTCGTGGTCGTGCACATATTTCAGATGCAGCCAGATATAGTAGAACAGCGTGCTCGAGACCATCGCGATCGAAAGAAAGGTGATGCCGCTTTGCGTGTGCGCGATGAATGTATCCATCAAAGCGCCGGCGAACACCAACGCAATGTTGATGATCGGAATGATGAGCTGAAAACGATCCCGTTTTGCCTGCGCGGCGAAGGTCAGATACAAAATATAGAGCAGGATGATCGCGCTGACAATGTGACAGCTGTATCCCAGCGGTCCCCGCTGGTAGCGATTGTTCTCGACCCAGAAGCAGATATGAGAGAACAGCGCGGTCGCGTTCAAAAGTGCATTGACGCCGACCAGAACCCAAAACGGCGTATGCTTTCTGTTCGGCGCGACGATGTAACAGATCAACAGAAGCGCCAGCGGACGAGCAGCATACCCGTAGATGGCGAGGAGCGTCCTTGCGGGCGGCACATCTCCGTGAACAACGAACCAGTCGCTGACAATGTTTTCCGCAATCAGCGAAGCAATCAGCGCGGCGTTGAGTAAAAGCAGCCTGCGCAGCTTCTTTTCGACATATGGGTCGAGCAAAACGATCAGAACCAATCCCAACAGCTGTATAATAAGCGGGATCAGGACGATCAGATTGATTTCGGAGGCAAAGTCCTTCATGCGCGTTCTCCTTTATACGCACAGTATAGCATAGGTACGTACATTTTCAAAGAAAAACCGGCGTATGGCTGTATACGGGCGATCTCAGTCCCGTGTACTGCAGCTTCGTTCTCCGGGGGAAGCTGTCGATGGTACGCGCGACATATCGCCGTAAAGAAGCGGCAGCGGAGCGAAACCGTCAGGCGACTGATGAGGTGTCGCCGTGTTTAAGAACAGCGGATCCGTCTCATCCGTCGGTGTTCACCGCTTTCTCCTTAGGGAGAAGACTGATTGACGCGCACCTTGACTGTATGAACGGTTCCTTGTATTGCGGGTCCGGTTCAGCGCAGAACGTAGAACAGGATCGACGTCGCTTGCAGAATGCTGCCGAGCAGCACGAACAGATGGAAGATCGAGTGGAACCAATGCTTTTTGCTTCCGATGCCGTACAGGATCGCGCCGATGGTGTAGGCGACGCCGCCCGCCAGCAGCCAGTAGAACCCGGTCTCAGTCATCGCTTCGACCGTCTGCGGCACGGCAACGATGATAAGCCACCCCATTGCGATATAGCAGATCATCGAAAACACGCGGTATTTTCGAAGGTCGATCGCCGTCAGCGTCGTGGTCAGCGCCAATAGCCCCCATTCGAGCCCGAAGCAGACCCATGCAAGCACCGGATGCAGCGGACGGATGCCCGCAAGCAGGATCGGCGTATACGTGCCGGCGATCAGCGCGTAGATCGTGCAGTGATCGAGCACCTGCAGCACCCTCTTGCCGCGTCCGGGGCGAAGTCCGTGATAGACGCTGCTCATCGTATAGAGCCAGATCATCGCCGCGCCGTAGACGGATACGCTCACGATGCCCCATGCGTCGCGCTTCCATGCGGAAAACAGAATGCCAAACACGAGCACCGCGATCCCGATCGCGCCGCCCACGATGTGAGAGACCATATTCATGATCTCCTCGCCCTGCGTATAATCCGGAAGCTTTCGCTCATTGATCGGCGTTCGCTTCATTTGCATCCACCTGTCTTTCCGGTTCCCCGTTCCGCACGATATTGATGACCCATCGCTCGCTCTTTACCAGGATAAAGCCGATCACGCACTTAATGAGCTCCAGCGAGCAGCAGATGATATACAGCGGCAGGATCGGAAGCGCCGTGAACCGGCTCAGAACGAACGCGACGGGAATGCACAGCGCCCATACAAAGCAGCTGTCGAACAGCATGGTGATTTTCGTCTGCCCGCCGGAGCGCAGGGTAAAATAGCAGGCGTGCGTAAACGCGTTGAACGGCATCATGCATGCGGACACCCAAAGGAAGCGCGTCGCAAGCAGCTTCACTTCGTCGCCGGTGTTGTAGAGCCGCGGAATATACGGCGCGGCGACGGCGAGCGCGACGCCGAAGAACAGACAGGTGCAGACCGAAAGCGCAATGATCTTTCTGTCCGTATCCTTTGCTTCCGTGAGCTTGTCGGCGCCGAGCAGGTTGCCGACAATGATGCCGATCGAGGAGCCGATGGACATGAAGACGATGTTAAAGAGGTTCGAAACCGTGCTCGAAATGTTCAGCGCCGCGACGGCAAAAATACCGCGCGTGGAATAACACTGCATCATGGTCGTCATGCCGAGCGACCAGAGCGCCTCGTTCAGCAAAAGCGGCGTGCCCTTCAGAACGATCTGCTTTGCAAGGCTGCCCGGCACACGGAACGAGCGATAGACGCCCTTGAAGAACGGGAACAGCGCCGTGTGGGTATGCGCGTAGATGACGATGATCAGAAGCTCGACAAAGCGGGAGATCACCGTTGCGATTGCCGCGCCGAGAACGCCCAAAGCGGGAAAGCCGAGCTTTCCGAAGATCAGCAGATAATTGAACACAAGATTGACGAGCACGGCGGACCCGCTGCCGACCATCGGCACAAAGGTCTCGCCCGTTTCACGCAGTGAAAACGCGTAGCACATCGAGACCGCGGCGGGAACAAGCCCGATCAGCATAATGAGAACGTACCTGCTGCCGTATTCGAGCGTAGCGGCAAGATCGCCCTCCGCGCCGCTTTCATGCAGAAACAGCGTGAGCAGCGGACGGTGGAAAAAACCGAGCACGACGAGCGCGACGGCGCAGATGATCGCGCAGATCAGAAGCTTAAAGCGCAGCACATGCCGGACGCCGTCCATGTCCTTCTTGCCGGCAAACTGCGCGCCGAAGATGCTGGCCCCGGAGAGCCCGCCGAAGACCGTCAGGTTGAACACGAAGATCAGCTGATTCGCGATCGCGACGCCGCTCATCTGCTCGGTCCCGATCCGGCCGACCATCAGGTTGTCCAGGACGTTCACGAACTGGCTGACGCCGTTCTGGATCACGACGGGAATGACGATTGCCAATACCGCTTTATAAAACGCTTTATTCCCGATGTATTTTGAAAGAAAAGAATGATTTTCCATGGTCTGCCGTTTCCTTTCGGGCGTTCTTCGCCCGCCTGTCTCACAGTATAGCATGCCGCACCGAAAAAGGGAAGCCGAAACACGCGATCTCCCTTGCGGGACCGGGTAAAAGACGGTATAATGCATTTCAGAAACCATGCGGAGGTGCGGTATGACGCTGTACGATAGACTGACGGCAGTCAGAGACGGGGAATACCGGGCGTTTCAGGTGAAGCTGGTCCCCAACGTCCCGTCCGAAACGATCATAGGCGTGCGTACGCCCGATATGCGCAGGATCGCAAAGGAGATCAAAGGCACGGAGGAAGGGGAGGCGTTCCTTTCGACGCTTCCGCATCCGTATTATGAGGAAAACCTGATCCATTTCTTCCTGCTTGCGGAGATCAAAGACTTCGATGCGTGCGTAAACGCGGTGGACACGTTTCTGCCGTATGTCGACTGCTGGCCGGTCTCGGATCAGGCGACGCCGAAAGCGTTCCGTAAAAATCACGAAAAGCTGCTGCCCTATATCAAAAAATGGATCGCGTCGGAGCATGTCTATACGGCGCGGTTCGGTTTGCGCATGCTGATGAACGAGTTTCTTGACGATGATTTCCGCCCGGAATATCTTGCGCTTGCGTCTTCCAAAACCGGCGAGGATTATTATCTCAAAATGATGGTCGCATGGTATTTCGCAACGGCATTGGCAAAGCGATACGACGAGACAATTCCGTATATCGAAAACCGCGCGCTCGACCCGTGGGTGCACAAAAAAGCCATTCAAAAAGCCGTGGAAAGCTTCCGCGTCACAGACGCGCACAAGGACTATCTGAAATCGCTGCGGTAAGGACCTGAATCGAAAACAGCTTTCGATGAAAGGAGACGGACCGTGAGGATCGTTTTGCTGCACGGGCGGAATCATAAGGGCAGCACCTACCACGTCGCACACAGGATCGTGGAGAAGATCGAAAACAAAAAGGAGATCGCTGAGATCAACGCGGCGTATCGCGCGCCGTTCGTAAGGTAAAAAACAGGAGGGTATTATGCTGGAAGTCGGAATGAAGGGACATCTCGAAAGGACGGTGACTGCGGACCTTTCGGCAAAGGTCTGGGGCAGCGGCGCTGTGGACGTGTACGGGACGCCGTGCATGATCGCGCTTGTTGAGGAAACGGCGTGGAGAAGCGTGCAGGACGAACTGGAGCCGGGACAGGCGACAGTCGGCACGAAACTTGACATTGCGCACATCGCGGCAACGCCGATCGGCATGCGCGTTTGGTGCGATACGGAGCTCATTGAGATCGACCGCAGACGGCTTGTGTTCTCTGTGACCGCGTACGACGAAGCCGGCAGGATCGCCGAGGGCACGCACGAGCGCTTTATCGTCGACGTCGGGAAGTTTCAGGCAAAGGCGAACGCGAAAGCCGCAAAGTGAGCGTGCCTGCCCCGCGGAGAACGAAGGATGCAGTATGACATCAGACCGCTGACGCCGGAAGAGGCGGAAACGATCGAAGGCAAGATCGACGAACTGGACCGTTTCGTTGTGCCGCCGGAGGAGGGCGCGGCGGAGGAAGAGATCGTTTTGAAGATCACCGACGGCGAAGAAAAGATCATCGCCGGCTGCGCGGCGTGGATCGACCGGTGGAAGTGCGTGGACTTAAGCCATCTTTGGGCGGACGAGCGGTACCGGAACCGCGGTCTGGGTTCACGGCTCTTTCGCGAGATCCTGCGCACGGCAAGGGAAAAGGGCTGCACGATCGCGACTGTGGGACTCTACAGCTTTCAGGCGAGCGCATTCTGTGAAAAGCGCGGCATGACAGCGTTCGATACGAAGCGGGACTGCCCGAAGGGACATACCCATCAATACCTTGCGATCCGGCTCGATCGGGTCGCACCGGAGGATGAACAGGGCGAAGCGCCGTTTCCGATCCAAAGCGGCGACGCGAAGGACAACGCGTTTCTTCTGGACAGATTCTATGCACACAGCGACGAACAGGTTCCCCGCGCGCACGCGTATCTGTCGTTCGACAAAAAGATCGCGGACGAAACGGGACATCTGATCGCGTGCGTCGAGGCGGGCGTCAACGGCTGGAACGTCGGCTATGTGGATGTTCTTTGGACGGAGGAGCCGTATCGCGGGCAGGGATTGGGGTCAAAGCTCCTGCGGGAAGCCGAACGCGAGATCACGGCGCACGGCGGAGAACGGGCGCTCGTGTCGGCGTTCGACTGGCAGGCGATCCCTTTTTTCGAAAAGAACGGGTATGCCGTGACCGGTACGCTCGACGATTTCCCGAAGGGGCATCGGTTTTATTGCATGGAGAAAAAGCTGTGAACAGTTTGAAGCTTCGTCCGCATCATGCGCTGTGCGCGCAGTTCTTTGTCGGAAAAGGATACAGCGGGCAGTTTGTTGCACATATGTACGCGGTGTTAAAGGAACTGGACCGCGGCGCCGCTGTGACGCTTGTCGATGAATGCGACGCGATTTGCGCGGGCTGTCCGAACGTGCAAAACGGCGTCTGCGAGACAGACGAAAAGGTGCGGGCAATCGACCGACGCGCCGTCGAAGCAATGGGACTGCGGTTTTTCGATACGCTTCCGTGGCAGGATCTTTCGGCGCATGCGAAGGAAAAGATTATCGCGGCGGGCAAGCTAAAAGATGTCTGCCGCGACTGCGAATGGATCGGCGTCTGCATGGGCGCCGAAAGAGACGAATGATCCTTCGGATCGGAAAGGAACGTACGTATGGATGAGGTATTCAGACCGATGCGCCGGTTTAAGCAGGCACTGGAGAAGGCGGAATGCGAAATGCTCCTCAGGACCGAAAAGAGGGGCACGCTTGCGGTGATCGGGGACGGCGGGTATCCGTACGCCGTACCGATCAACTTCCTCTATGACGCAGCCGAAAACAGGATCTGGTTCCATTCGGCGGGCAGCGGACACAAATTCGACGCCTTGAAGCGCTGCGACAAGGTCTGCTTTACGGTGCATGACGCCGGCGAGCAGCGCGGCGACTGGTCCTATTACGTCAAAAGCGTGATCGTTTTCGGCCGCGCAAGACCGGTGACCGATCCTGTCGTGAAATATGAAAAGGCAAAGGCGTTCGGAATGAAATACTATCCGAGCGAGGAAGAGCTCGAAGGAGAGCTTTCGCGCGACATTGACCGCGTGCAGATCATGGAGATCGTCATCGAACACATGAGCGGAAAACTTGTGCATGAAAGATAAAGGACCTTGTGAAACGGTGCAAAAAGCGGTATAATCGATCTGTAAAAGCCGGAAGACGGCAAGGAGGTACTGTATGGGAGAAGCGGCAATCGGCACAACATTCTTTTTTGACTGGGAAATGCGGCTCATGGAATGGCTGCAGGCACATATCGGCAAAACCGATATCGGGTTCTGGATCCTTTCGAATCTATCCGCGTTCGGTGAAGAGCTGCTGCTCATCGCCATCATGGGATTTCTCTATTGGGGGCTTAGCAAGGAGTTCGGCAAGTACGTCGGGCTGAATGTGCTGATGGCGAACGTCTGGAATCCGATGATCAAGAACGTGGTCCTGCGTTTACGGCCGTATTTCGTGGCGGCGGACCACGGGTATGCCATCGACGCGCTTCGCCCCGTCGACAGCAGCAAGCCGCTGTTTGACGTCGCCGCGCAGGGATATTCGTTCCCGAGCGGGCATTCCACCAACGCCGTGACAATGTACGGCTCGCTTGCGGCGCATGAGAAGAAAAACAGGATCCTGTGGGCGATCGCGATCGCTTTGCCGCTGCTTGTCGGTTTCTCGCGCGTGTTTGTCGGCGTGCATTATCCGACGGACGTGCTCGGCGGCTGGGCGCTCGGCGTCATCGTCGTGCTGCTCGTTCCGTTCCTTCGGAGAATGATCAAAAATCGCTGGCTGTTCTGCGGCGTGCTGCTGCTGACCGCGATCCCGGGCTTCTTCTACTGCAAAACGGACGATTATTTCAGCTCGTTCGGCATGCTTTTGGGCTTCATGCTTGCCGAGCCGTTTGAAGAGCGGTTTGTCAAATTCGAGAACACAAAGAACATCTTCCGCTGCATCCTGCGCACGATCGGCGGCGCGGCCCTCTACTTCGCACTGAACACGGTTTTGAAGATGCCCTTCCCGAAGGAGCTTTTGGATGCGGGCGATACACTGGCACATCTGATCCGCACGCTGCGCTACGCCGTGGTGATCTTCATCCTCATCGGCGTCTATCCGATGCTGTTCAAGCCGACCGGCAAGCTCTGGGATAAGATTTTCGGCAAAAAGACAAAGAAAGAGCAGGCATAACAATATCTGCAAACAGGGTTGTCTCAAACCGCGAGGCAGCCCTTCTTTTTTGTACTGCGGCTGTTGTACGGACCGCCGGCTTATGGTATAATCAAACCGATCAACGGACTTTGGATGGAAAATGCATGCGGTATCAAAACGTGATCTTTGATCTGGACGGAACGCTGACGGATTCCGGCGCGGGGATCAAAAACAGCGCGGCATACGCGTTTGAACAATCAGGGTATTCCGTACCGGAGGAAAGCGAGCTCCGGAAGATGGTGGGACCGCCGCTTACCGTCGGGTTCGCGCTTTTAGGCGTGCCGGAAGCGAAGATAAACGAGGCGGTGCGGCTTTATCGCGTGCGCTATAACGAAGGCGGCGGCAAGTACGAAAACCGCGTGTATGACGGGATCGAAGAATGTCTCAAAACGCTGAAAGCCGAAGGGCTGAAGCTGTTTGTCGGCACGTCGAAGCCGGAGCCGCTTGCGCGCGAGATCCTTTCAAGGTTCGGGCTTTCGACGTACTTTGATTACATCGCTGGCGCGTCATGGGACAAAAGCCGTCAGAACAAGGACGACGTTCTTGCATATCTTCTCAGCGTGATTGGCGGTGCGGACGGTGCGGTCATGGTCGGCGACACGCATTACGACGTGTGCGGCGCGCACGCACGTGATCTTCCGTGCATCGGCGTGACATGGGGCTACGGCACGCGGGAGGAAATACAGAACGCCGACGCGCTCGTCGATTCGCCGCAGGAATTGCTTTCGTATCTGCTTTCGGACGGAAAGGAGTGAAAACATGACGGAATGGGAACGCATGACGTCGGGCAGGCTGTATAACCCGGCAAACGCGGAGATCGACAGACGCCACGAGCGGGGACTGTCGCTGTGCGACCGCTATAACAGAACGCCGTATCGGCGGCGTCGGAAAAAGGAACGGCTCTTAAACCAATTGATCCCGTCCTCCGTCGGGAAGAATCTCGGCGTCTTTTCGCCGTTCTACTGCGAGTACGGCGAAAACATCCATGTCGGAAAGAACTGCTTTATCAACTATAACGCCGTTTTGATGGACGTGGCGCCGATCACGCTGGAGGACGGCGTCATGATCGGCGCGAACGTGACGCTTGCAACACCGGTCCATCCGTATCTTGGGGACGAGCGCATCATAAAAGACTACCCGGACGGCTTTCACGATCTTGAATATGCAAAGCCGATCACGCTCAAAAGGAACTGCTGGATCAGCTCCGGCGCGATCATTTCCGGAGGCGTTACGGTCGGCGAAAACAGCATCGTCGCGGCAGGCGCGGTCGTTACAAAGGACGTTCCGCCGAACACGATCGTCGGCGGCGTGCCCGCGCGGGTCATCCGAAGTATCGACGAAAACGACCGGATCGACGTATGGAATACCTATTTGAAAAACGGGTTTCCCGCTTCAAAGCGAAAACCGCACGAAAAGAGGGAGGACAGGCAATGATCACGGTTTACGGAAGTCCGCTGTGTCCCGACTGTCGGGAATGCAAGGCAAATTTCGATATCTACGGGATTGCGTATGAGGAAATCGACATCACGGCAAGCATGAAAAACCTCAAAGCGTTTTTGAAGCTTCGCGATGCATGTTCCGTGTTCGACCCTTGTAAGGCGCACGGAAGCGTCGGCATTCCCGCGATCGTTTCGGAAAACGGCGTCACGCTCGACTGGGAAGGATTCCTGTCGGAACGCGGGCTTCCTGTCGCATATCGCGAAAACGGTCCGGCATGCAGTCTCGACGGTAAGGGCTGCTGAAAAAGGGAGAGAAACCATGGTCATTCTGATCGCCGGCGCGTCGCACACGGGCAAGACCGTGCTCGCGCAGAGACTGCTTGAAAAACGGCAGATCCCGTATCTGTCCGTCGACCATCTCAAGATGGGACTCATCCGAAGCGGACAGACCGATCTTACGCCCGCGGACGACGAACTGCTGACCGCATATCTCTGGCCGATCGTGCGCGAGATCATGAAGACCGCGATCGAAAACCGGCAGAACCTGATCGTCGAGGGCTGCTATGTGCCGTTCGACTGGCGAAAGGACTTTGACGAACGGTATCTCGCTTTGATCCGGTTTGTCTGCCTTGCGCTGACGGACGCGTATATCGACGCGCGGTTCGACGCGATCCGCACGCACGCAAACGAGATCGAAGACCGCCTCGACGATTCAGATCTTTCGGCTGCAGGACTGAGAACGGACAACCGCAGGATGATCGAGGGCTTTCAGAACGCGGGCGAACGCGTCGTTTTGATCGACACGGACTGGAAAAGCATGATCGACGCGCTGACGGAGGAGATCCTATGAGAAAAACCATCGAGGAATTGCTGGAAGCGCCGTATTGGGTCGCGGATATCCTGCCGGAGCAGGTACCGGCAAACGGTCCGGGGCAGTATTTTGCCGTCGAACGGTATCTGATGAGAGAGCCCGGGCGCACGGATATCAAGCGGCGGCATGCGGAGCTCGTACTGAAGCTGAACTGCTATTACAGTGTTTTACTGGATGAGGAGACGGAACAGAATCCGCCGCCGGAGCGGATCGAGACGGCGATCCTTACGAGGCATGTCTGCGTACTTTTGGGCGACAGCCTGATCGTTTCCGATCCGGACGATACGTTCCTTACGATCTACGATCCGGACGGGCGGCTTCTTTCGCTGCTGGATCGACTTTGCACAGGCGCCGGGCTGCATCTTTGGCAGCCGGAAAGCGGAAAACAGGGAGGGAAATGATGGCAAACCTGATCGTGGTATGCGGACCGCAGGCGGTTGGCAAGATGACGGTGGCGGAAGCGTTGCGCGACAGGCTCCGTTACAGCATGATGATGAATCACGACAGCATTGAGCTAAGTGATCGCATCTTTGGCTTCGGCACGCCTGCGCAAAAGGCGCTGAACGCCGCGATCCGTGAAAACGTGTTTTCGCTTGCCGTGCAGCACAACGCGGACCTGATCTTCACGTTCGTCTGCGCGTTCGATATGCCGGAGGACGTGGCGTATCTCAAAAACCTTGAAGCGCAGTTTACCGAAAGCGGCGGACAGTTTTACTTCGTCGAGCTTTCCGCGACGCTCGAACGGCGGTTGGAACGCAACGAAACGCCGTACCGCATGGAACGGAAACCCTCGAAGCGGAACACGGAATGGAGCAGACAAGACATTCTGAAGACCGCGGAACGATACAAGCTGAACACGGACGAGGGCGAAACGCTTTTTGCGCATCACCTGAAGATCGACAACACCGATCTTTCTCCGGACGAGGTCAGAGACCGCGTGATCGAAACGTTCGGGCTTGTGCCGAACAACAAGGACGAAAAAGAATACCGCTTCGGCGTATGATAAGGAGAACCCAATGATCGTACTGAACGTAACGTACAAATGCAAGCCCGATATGCGGGAGAAATTTTTGGAGGCGATCCTTCGGGAAGGGATCGACGAGGCAAGCCGCAAAGAGGACGGCAATCTGAAATACGACTATTACATCCCGTTTGACGGCGGCGACGAGCTGCTGCTTGTGGAAAAATGGCGTGACGAAGCCGCGATCAAAGCGCACGGACAAACGCCGCATCTTCTTCGCCTTCGCGAGCTGAAAGCCGAATATGTGACCGAAACGGTCATCGAGCGGTTCGAGACAGCGGAATGCAGATGAGAAAGCGATCCGATCGCGGCACGCTGATCGGCGCGGCGTTTCTGATGGCGACGTCTGCCGTCGGTCCGGGCTTTCTGACGCAGACTGCCGTGTTTACGGGTTCGCTCGGCCCGAGCTTCGGTTTCGTCATTCTGACCTCGCTGCTTCTGTCACTGGTCGCACAGATGAATATCTGGCGGGTGCTGTGTTATGCGGGACTGCGCGGACAGGACATTGCGAACCGGCTTTTGAAGGGACTCGGGTATGCGCTTGCCGCGCTGATCGCGTTCGGCGGGCTCGCGTTCAACATCGGCAACGTCGGCGGCGGCGGGATGGGATTCAACGCGCTGCTCGGCATTCCGGACACCGTCGGCTGCGCCGTCGCGGGGCTTTTGGCGATCGTGATCTTTCTGTTCAAAAAGGCAAAGAGCGTATTGGATCAGGTCGTCAAGGTTCTGGGCGCGGTCATGATTCTCGTGATCCTGATCGTCGCGATTCTGACGAAGCCTCCGATATTCGACGCGCTCAAAAATACCGTCCTTCCCGAAGCGGAGATCGGATCCCTGCTTCCCGCCGTCCTGACACTTCTCGGCGGCACGGTCGGCGGCTATATCACGTTTGCCGGCGCGCACCGTCTGATCGACGCGGGCGTAACCGGAAAGGCGCGCATGAAGGAGGCAGGCGTAAGCGCGGTCCTCGGAATCGGCATTGCGGCGGTCTTTCGTGTGCTGTTGTTTTTCGCAATCCTCGGCGTGGTTGCAAAATATCCGGGAATCGACCTCTCCGATCCGTCCGAAAACACGGCGATCGGGGAAGCGGCGGCATACAGCGGCATCAGCAATCCGGCGGCGTATGCGTTCAAGGTCGGCGCGGGCGAGCTTGCCTATCGGTTTGCGGGGCTCGTGATCCTTGCCGCGTCGATCACGTCGATCATCGGCGCCGCGTACACGTCAGTTTCCTTTTTGAAAACGCTCCATCCGTCCGTCGAGAAGCACGAGAACCTATGGATCGTCGGGTTCATCGCCGTTTCCACACTGGTCATGACGTGCGTGGGCAGCGCGGCAAAGCTGCTCGTATTCGTCAGCGCGCTGAACGGCCTGATCCTGCCGATGACGCTCGGCGTATGTCTTGTCGCCGCCAAAAACAAACGGATCATGGGCGAAGAATACCGGCATCCCATGTGGCTTTGGGCGCTCGGCGTTCTTGCGGCGCTCGCGTCCGCCTATGTCGGCGTCACGTCGCTCGGCGGGCTTGTCAATCTATTTCAATAAATCGGTGTGCTTGAGAAAGGAGCCATTATGGAAGAACAGATTATCACAATCACAATCAGGACCGAGGGCAAGCCGTGCGCGCTTTCGGATGAGGAGATCAGGACGTGGTACGCAAAGCGGATCGCAGCGCTCTTTGACCCGCAGTGGGGCACGCCGGAGATCACGGTCGACGTGATCCGGAAGAAATGCTGAAAAAAACACAGTCCGAAGCGAGGGATAATTGCTATGGGAATTCTTATCAAGAACACAATGAACTACTCAGCGGGAGATGTCTTTTATTATAAAAGCAAAAAGAAAGTATTCGGCGGTGTGTTTTTGTATCGTCAACAAGACTATTATTTAATTGCTTTATCAGAAGAAATATTGAAACAAACACGTACGATTTGCGCAAATGATATTCTTCAACTACCGCTATATACATTGGCATGGTTTTCTGATGTTGAACTGCTATTGCCGCAGAGATTACACTTGATTGACAGAATGACTATTACTGATGATTATTCTAATCGTGCGGGACTTCTCATTGATGAACGAGGAGTATTCCAAAATAACATTGGTCAAAGTACAACATGGAAACATGAATTCCGCTCTTTTGTATTGCGCGATACCATTGTAAAAGATGTATTGATCAACAAATATGTCCCTAAAACATGGCGCTGATACAAAGACCGGTACATGAAAAAGATCGCGGCGCTGTTCGATCCGAAGTGGGGCACGCCGGAAATCTCGGTCGACGTGAAGCGCAGATCACTGTGAACATACAGATTTATGAATACGGCGATCCGACGTCAGATCGCGTGCTCATGCAGCCAGTCGACGACCACGACCTGTCCGTCATCGAAAACGAGATCGCGGCGATCCGGGAGCGTACGGACGATTTCTGCCTGATCGCGGTCAAGGTAAACGACTGGAACCGCGATCTTTCCCCGTGGGAAGCGCCGCCGGTATTCGGAAAGGAGCCGTTCGGCGACGGCGCAGAGGCGTTTTTGGAGTCGCTTCTGCCTCTTTGCACCGATAAAAGCAAAACGTATTACCTCGGCGGCTATTCGCTTGCGGGACTGTTCGCGCTGTGGGCGGCGCATGAAACCGACGCCTTCTATGGCATTGCCGCGGCGTCTCCTTCGATGTGGTTTCCGGGCTTTTTAGATTTCATGCAAGCGCACGAGATCCGGGCAAAGCGGGTATACTTAAGCCTCGGCGATCGTGAGGAAAAGACGCGCAATCCCGTGATGGCAACGGTCGGCACGCGGATCAAAGAAGCATCAGATCTTTTACAAAGCCGCGGAACCGACTGCGTGCTCGAATGGAACCCGGGCAATCATTTCAAGGACCCGGACCTGCGCACCGCAAGGGCGTTTCTGTGGGTGCTGGGAGAGACGGACAAATAAATAGGACGAAAGAAAGCCAAGATACGTTCCCCCGAGGGGAAGGCTTTTGGCGTTCGAATAAAAAGGCTTCCCCCTGAGGAGAAGCCGCATGCAACAGCCGCAGACGGCTGTCTTTTTTATTCTTCCGCAATCTTCCGCGCGACAAACACGCCGCTTGCCGACGCGTGCGAGAGCGAGTGCGTGACACCGCTGCCGTCGCCGATGACATACAGCCCTTCGTGCTTCGTTTCGAGGTTTTCATTTAGCTCCACGTGCATGTTGTAGAACTTGACCTCGACGCCGTAGAGCAGCGTATCGTCGTTTGCCGTGCCCGGCGCGATCGCGTCAAGCGCATAGATCATTTCGATGATGCCGTCCAGGATTCGCTTCGGGATCACGAGCGACAGGTCGCCGGGCGTCGCGGCCAGCGTCGGGACGGTGAAGCTTTCCGCAATGCGCTTTTCGGTGGAGCGCCGTCCCGCGATCAGATCGCCGAATTTCTGCAGCATCACGCCGCCGCCGAGCATGTTACTTAGCTTTGCGATGTTTTCCGCGTACGCCGTGCTGTCATTGAACGGCTCGGTAAAGCGCTTACTGACCAGCAGCGCAAAGTTCGTGTTCGGCGTGTGCATTGCGGGATCCTCGTAGCTGTGCCCGTTCACCGTCACGATGCCGTTTGTGTTTTCGGTGACGACCGCGCCGTGCGGGTTCATGCAGAACGTGCGCACGAGGTCGCCGTATTTTTCCGTGCGGTAGACGATCTTGCTTTCATAGAGCTCGTCGGTGAGGTGCGAGAAAATCTCCGCGGGCAGCTCCACGCGCACGCCGATGTCGACGCGGTTGCTTTTCGTTGCGATATCAAGATCTTTGCAGACGCGTTCCATCCACTTCGAACCGCTTCTGCCTACCGAGATCACGCATGTTTCGCAGCGGTATTCCTCATCCTCGGTGAACACCGCAAAGCCGCCTTCGCGTTTTTCGACGCGCTCGACCGGCGTGCGGAAGAAGAAATCCACCTTGTCCTTCAGAAGATCGTAGAGATTTCCGAGCACGATATAGTTTTTATCCGTGCCGAGATGGCGCACCTGCGCTTCGAGGAGGTGCAGCTTGTTTTCAAGACAGAGCTTTTTGATGTGCGAGTTTGCGGTGGAGTAAAGCTTCGTGCCTTCGCCGCCGAACGCCATATTGATCGAATCGACATATTCCATCAGCTCGGTTGCCTTCGCTTTGCCGATGTATTCGTGCAGGTTCCCGCCGAATTCATTGGTGATGTTATACTTGCCGTCGGAAAACGCGCCCGCGCCGCCGAAGCCGTTCATGATCGCGCACGGCTTGCAATGCACGCAGGCAGTCACTTTCTTTCCGTCGATCGGGCATTTGCGCTTTTCCAGCGGATTGCCCGCCTCGAACACGGCAATTTTCTTTTCCGGCGCAAGTCGATTGAGCTCATATGCGGTAAAGATCCCGCCGGGACCCGCCCCGACGATGATAACGTCATACTGGTTCATATGGGTTTCCTCCATAGCCACATATTTCTAATCATATCATACCAGAAAAACGCGAAGGAAGCAACAGGATTCCCCTTTGTTTTCCGCGGGAGTTCTGCTATAATGGAAGACAAGAAAGAAGGATCGGGAGGGATTGTATGGATCCGAAGTTTGAACCGCTGTTTACGCCGTGGAAGGTCGGAAACGTCACGATCAAAAACCGCGTCGTGATGCTGCCCATGGAGGGCACCAACATGATCCAGTGGGAGGCAAAGACCGGCGTCGTCAAGGGGATCGACAGGTTCTATGAGGACCGTCGCGACGAAAACGTCGGTCTCTTTATTCCGGGACTGATCCCGCTGATTTCCATCGTCGGTAAAAAATGGGTCTATCGTCATCCCGAGGTATTTGAAAAGGTCAGACCCATCATCGACGGCATTCATCAAAGCGGCGCAAAGGTCTTTTTCCAGATCAGCGCCGGCTCCGGGCGGTCCATGCTGCTGCCGCCGATTCTGAAGCCGTTTATCCGAAAGGGCGTTTTGAACAAGCTCGCTTCTCCGGTGCTTGCGAACAAGTGGTGGTGGTCCGCGCCGGACGATAACGAGCCGAACGTTTGGGATCCTTCGGTCAAGATGGACCTGTTCACGGACAAGATGATCGAACAGTTCATCTACGCCTTCGGGCAGACGGCGCTGCGCTGTAAAGAGATCGGCTGCGACGGCGTGGAGATCCACGCGGTGCACGAAGGGTATCTCCTCGACCAGTTTGCCATGCCGTACACGAATCACCGCACCGACAAGTACGGCGGAAGCTTAGAGAACCGCCTGCGCTTTGCCTGCGAGATCGTAAAGGAGATCAAAAAGGTCTGCGGCGCGGACTTTCCCGTGTCCGTCCGCTATTCCGTGCGCTCCATGACGCGCGGGTTCAACGAAGGCGCGGTGCCCGGCGAGGCGTTTTTCGAGGTCGGACGCACGATGGAGGAATCCGAGCGGGCGATCAAGCTCCTCGAGGAAGCGGGCTACGACATGTTCAACTGCGACAACGGCACCTACGACGCGTGGTTCTGGGCGCATCCGCCGGTGTACGCGCCGCTGAACATGAATTTGAAGGACGTCGAGCATATCAAACAGTTTACGACTAAGCCCGTCGTATGCGCGGGGCGGCTGCAGCCGGATGCGGCGGCGGAATCCATCCGGGCGGGACGCATTGACGCAATGGGCGTCGGGCGGCAGCTTCTTTGCGATCCGGAATACGTCACCAAGATCAAGGAGGACCGCATGGACGATGTGCGGCCGTGCATCGCCTGTCACGGCGCGTGCCTGACGTTCTTCGGGCTCAATGGCAAGGGGACGGACATCGACCCGATGCACGTGGAGATGGGGCGGTGCGTGTTGAATCCCTGGACGAATAACGAAACAAAGTACAGTAAAGCGCCTGCAAAGGAGCCGAAAAAGATCGCAATCATCGGCGGCGGCATCGGCGGCATGGAGACTGCGATCCAGGCTAAGTTACGCGGACACACGGTCGACCTCTACGAGAAGACCGACCGGCTCGGCGGCGTGTTCAACGCGGCAGCGGCCATGTCGTTCAAGGAAAAGGATAAGGCACTGCTCGCATGGTATCAAAGGCAGCTTGAAAAGAGCGGCGCAACGGTGCACATGAACACCGAGATCACCGATCTGCGCACGCTTCGTGCGGACGTGATCGTGATCGCGACCGGCGCGCACGCAAGGACCCTGAAGATCCCCGGCGCGGAACGGGCGATCACCGCGACCGATTTTCTGGACGGCAAGGCAACGGTCGGCGACCGCGTTGTGATCGTGGGCGGGGGACTGACCGGCTGTGAGATCGCTTATGAACTCGCGCTTTCAGGCAAGCACCCGTCTGTCGTCGAAATGACGCCGTACCTCGTCGGCGCGCGCGGCATCTGCATGGCGAATTCTTCCATGCTCCGCGAGCTCTTGCGGTATCACAAGGTTCCGGCGTATCTTTCCGCTACGGTCGAGGCGATCACGGACGCGGGCGTCGTCCTCAATACGCCCGATGGCAAAAAGACCGTGCCAGCGGATTCGGTGATCCTGTCGGTCGGCTATACGCCGGACACGCGCTTTGCGGCTTTGAAGGAGCAAAAGGGGACGAAGTCCGTGTATTTCGTGGGCGACTGCGACCGCGTGGGCAGCTTAAAGACCGTTGTGAAACAGGCGTACGAGCTTGTGCAGAAGATCAGCTATCGGTGAGGAGGGGAGACCCATGATCCGGAATCAAACCATCGTCATCACCGGCGCGTCCAGCGGGATCGGAAAGTCGATCCTCGAAATGCTCGCGGCGCCGGAGCATCATAACCGTATCGTCGCGGCAAGCCGCAGCATACAAAAGCTTTCGGGCTTTTCAGAAAACGTCACGCTCTTTCCGTGCGATCTTTCAACGAAAGAGGGCGTGGACGCGCTGTTTTCGGAAGCCGAAGAGACGCTCGGCAAGATCGGTATTTTCATCTGCAACGCCGGCGCGCCGTACTACGAGCGCTATGATTACGAGGACTGGGGACGGATCGAGCGAATCTTTTCGCTGAACACGTTCTCGTGCATGTACAGCTATTCAAAGTATCTGAACCACCTGAACGGGCGAGACGGAAAGCTTGCGTTCACGATCTCGGCCATGGGTGAGATGGCGCTGCCGGGCTACGCGCTCTACGCCGCGACAAAGTTCGCCATGAAGGGCTTTCAGCAGTCGATCCGCCTGGAAACACCGAAGAACCTGAAGATCACCTGCGTCTATCCGGTGTCGACGAAGACCAACTTCTTCGAGGTCGGCGGCGCGGGACACAAGGTGGAGCAGCCCTTTCCGGTGCAGACCGCACAAGCCGTGGCAAAGGCGACGGTCAAAGGCGTCGAAAAGGGCAAAAAGCAGGTCTATCCCTGCTCGATCTATCTGCCGAGCCGGTTTTTGATGAATGTGCTGCCGCCGGTCAGGAACTGGTATCTCGGGCGTCAGCAAAAGATGCTCGAGCGGTTTTTGGAACGCAAACAACACGACGAACAGGGGGCAAACTGATGGCGCACACACAGGAAACGATCCACGCGATCGCGGAACGGCAGCGGGCATTCTTCCGGACCGGCAAAACGCTCGACGTAAACTTCCGCATCGAACAGCTGAAAAAGCTCAAACAGGCGGTACTCGACCACCGGGAAATGCTCGAAGCGGCGCTTTATGAGGACCTCAACAAAAGCCCGATCGAGGCGTATCTTGTGGATCTCGGACCGGTGATCGTCGAGGTCAACGAAATCCTCAGGGGGATCCGAAAATGGGCGCGTCCCGAGCATCATTTTTCGGGACTGATGTGCTTTCCGAGTACGTCGACGAAGGTTTATAAGATGCCGTACGGCGTGTCGCTCATCATCTCGCCGTTCAATTTCCCGATCCTTTTGACGCTCGGCGTGCTCGCGGCAAGCATCTCAGGCGGGAACACCGCGGTTTTAAAGACAAGCTCGAAGTCCGCGGCATGCACGAAAGCGCTTCAAAAGATGATCGCCGACACCTTCCCGCCGGAGTATGTGACGGTCGTCGACGGCGGGCACGACGTGGCGGACATGTGCCTCTCTGAACGCTTTGACAAGATCTTTTATACCGGCTCGCCCGCGGTCGCAAAGCACGTGCTCGAACTGGCGTCAAAGAATCTCACCTCGGTCGCGCTGGAGCTCGGCGGGGAGACGGGAAACTGGTGCATCGTGCGTAAGGATGCGGATCTAAAAGACGCCGCGCGCAAGATCGCATTTTTCAAGCTCTGCAACGCCGGACAGATTTGCATCAACATCAACCAGATCGCGGTCGCCGAGGAGGTCGCGAAACCTTTTTTGGACGCGCTGAAAGCCGAATTCATCCGGCAGATCGGCGAACGGGCGGAGGAGAACCCGGAATACCCGAAGCTCATCACCGAAAAGGTCTATGAAAAGTGCGAAACCTTGACCGAACAGTACCGCGACCGCGTGATCTTCGGCGGCACGGGCAACCGCGAAGCCGTGAAGTTTTCGCCGACGGTCATCTATCCGGTCGGGATCGACGAGGACATCGTAAAGCACGAGCTGTTCTGTCCGCTGCTGCCGGTTGTGCCGTTCCGTGACGCGGAGGTCGAGGCACTTCTTGAAGTGATCGGAGAAAGAGAACATCCGCTTTCCATGTACGTGTTCACGTCGGACAAAAAGTGGGCAAAGCGCGTGATGAAAACGCTTCAGTTCGGCGGCGGGTGCGTAAACGAGGTCTGCATCCACATGATGGTGAAAGGCGTTCCGTTCAACGGCACGGGGCATTCCGGCATGGGCGCGTACCACGGCGAGTGGGGCTTTCGCGAATTCACGCATCCGCAGACGGTCCTGTTCGGCAAAACGCATATGAACCTGCCGCTGCGCGAGCATCCGTATTCCGGCAGGGAGGGCGAACGGAAACGTAAGCTCTTAAAGTGGTTCGAACGCTGAGTCGGCGTCAAAAATCTTGACGAAACAGGCGTCAGCATGATATTGTATATTATGTTTGATTCCGTTTACTTTTGAGGGCTTTCATATGGATTTTTTTCAAGTAATATCGCTTTTGGGCGGGCTTGCCATGTTCCTGTACGGCATGCGGCTGATGGGCGATTCTCTCAAGGAAAACTCATCGGGTACGCTGAAACGCGCGATGAGCAAGGTCACGAACAACCCGATCAAGGCGTTTATCCTCGGAGTACTGGTGACTGCGCTCATTCAGTCCTCGACGGCAACGATCGTCATTACGGCGGGGCTTGTCGGCGCGGGGATTCTGACGCTGCATCAGTCGCTCGGCATCATCATCGGCGCAAACGTCGGCACCACAGTGACCGGTCAGATCATCCGGCTGCTGGATATCGACTCCTCCGGCTCGTCGGTCCTGCGCTTTTTCCAGCCGTCCACGTTAGCGCCCATCGCACTCATCATCGGCATCGTGCTGATCATGACGAGTTTCTTCAAAAACTCACGTTCCGTCGGAAACATCGCGATCGGTTTCGGCATCCTGTTTTCGGGACTTCTCAACATGACCGGCGCGGTCAATTCCCTTTCCGAATCCGGCGTATTTGAATCGCTGTTTTCAAAGCTCGGCGACAATCCGTTCCTCGGCTATGTAACCGGCGCGGGCGTTGCCTTCACGCTGCAGAGCTCCTCGGCGACCGTCGGTATTTTGCAGGCGTTTTCCCAATCCGGCAAGCTGATGTTCAAGTCGATTTATTCGGTCATCGTCGGCGTCTATCTCGGCGACTGTGTGACCACCGCTATCGTCATCTCCATCGGTTCAAAAGCGGAAGCGCGCCGCGTCGGCGTCGTCAATATTCTTTATAACCTCGGCAAGTCGATTCTCGTTCTGCTCGTCGTGACGATCGTGCACAAGGTCGGACTTTTGGATAAGCTGTGGGAAAAGACCGCCAACTCCGGCATGATCGCAAATACCAACACGATCTTCAATCTCGGCTGCGCGCTTGCGCTGCTGCCGGCGACGGGACTGTTCGAAAAGCTCGGGACAAAGCTGGTCAGGGACAAGCCTGCAAAGGGCGGCAAGTATAAGGACGTGACCGACGGACTGAACCAGGTCTTCTTCAACACGCCCGCGCTTGCGCTGCAAAGCTGTTATAAGACGCTGCTTGCGATCTTTACCGCCGCGCGGACCAACATCGAAAAGTCCTTTGCCCTTCTGAATCAGTACGATCCCGCCGTCCATAAGGAGATCCTTTCGGAAGAGGACGAGATCGACCGCATGACCGACATGCTCAGCAAGTATATGGTGAGCTTTCTCCCGCATCTTCAGATCGACAATCACGTCGCGATCCTGAATCAATACTACAAGGTCGCTTCGGAGTTCGAGCGCTTGGGCGATCACGCGGTGAACATCGCGAGGTTTGCGGAATCCATGAAAAAGAGCGGCACGCGCTTTTCGGAAAAAGCCGTTTCCGAGCTGGCGATTCTCGAAAAAGCGCTTTCGGAGATCCTGGATGAAACGGAGCAGACATTCAAAAAGCGTGACGTTGCCGCCGCCGCGCGGATCGAGCCGCTTGTGCAGGTCGCGGGCGATCTCATCACGGCGCTGAAACGAAACCACCTGAAGCGCATGAGCACGGGCGAATGCAACGCGTATGCGGACACGACATTCTCGGACCTGCTCGTGGAATTCCACCGGATCGGCGACGTGTGCTCCAACGTCGGAATTGCAACGCTCGTTCGTGTGTATCCCGAGCTTGCGGACCATGAGCATCTTCATTTCGAACAGATGCATGCCGGCGGGGACGAGACGTACGACGCAATGTATCGGCGCGTTTCGCAGCGGTATTTCTCGCTGCTGAATCAGCAGACCGAACCGCCCGAAGAACCCGCAAAGGATGAATCCGCAATGGACGAGCCTGCGGAGGAGAAGCCCGCAGAGGCAGCGCCCGCCCCGCAGCCCGCGGAATAAAGCCAAAAATGAAAAGGGATGTTAAGCGTCGATTCTTAACATCCTTTTTTATGGACTTTGCGGACCGCGGCATTGCGCTTTCACTGCAAATCCGTTGCAGTGCCCCCTCATCAGTCAACTCTGTTGACAGCTTCTCCGCCCGAAAGGGGGAGAAGCCACTGTATAAGCCGGTTTCGTTCTTTTCGGCTTCTCTGACAAAGGAGAGGGAAAACACACAGCCGATTCGCGTTCCCCCTTCTCAGGGGAGCATGGTACGCGCGACATTCCGCCGGAACGAAGTGGAGCTTGCGGAAGCGCGCGATCTTCCTCTGTAACGAAGTGGAGGTACGCGCGACATTCCGCCGGAACGAAGTGGAGCTTGCGGAAGCGCGCGATCTTCCTCTGTAACGAAGTGGAGGTACGCGCGACATTCCGCCGGAACGAAGTGGAGCTTGCGGAAGCGCGCGATCTTCCTCTGTAACGAAGTGGAGGTACGCGCGACATTCCGCCGGAACGAAGCGGAGCTCGCGCGATCTTCCTCTGTAACGAACCGGGCGTCAGGATCTGAATGCTTCCGTTGTATTCTTCCGGATGACGTCGTGCGCGCCGCCCTCGACGATGCTGGTCGCGGAAACGAGCGTGAGCTTTGCCTTCTTCTGGAATTCCGGGATCGTCAATGCGCCGCAGTTGCACATGGTGGACTTGACCTTCGAAAGCGTCAGCGCTACGTTGTCGCGAAGACTGCCCGCGTACGGGACGTAGGAATCGACGCCCTCCTCGAACGACAGCTTCTTGTCGCCGCCGAGGTCGTACCGCTGCCAGTTGCGCGCACGCGCGGAGCCCTCGCCCCAGTATTCCTTGTAATAAGTGCCGTTGAGATTCACCTTGCGGGACGGGCTTTCGTCGAATCGCGCAAAGTACCGGCCGAGCATGATAAAGTCCGCGCCCATCGCAAGCGCCAGCGTCACATGGTGGTCATAGACGATGCCGCCGTCGGAGCAGACCGGAACGTACACGCCCGTCTCCTCAAAGTACGCGTCGCGCGCCTTGCACACGTCGATCAGCGCCGTCGCCTGACCGCGGCCGATGCCCTTCGTTTCACGCGTGATGCAGATGGACCCGCCGCCGATGCCGACCTTGACAAAGTCCGCGCCCTGCTCCGCAAGGAAGCGGAAACCGTCCGCGTCGACCACGTTGCCCGCGCCGATCTTCACCGTGTCGCCGTAGCGTTCGCGTACCCACGCGAGCGTTCTTGCCTGCCATTCCGAAAAGCCCTCGGAAGAGTCGATGCAGATAACGTCCGCGCCCGCCTCGATGAGCGCAGGGATGCGGGTCTCGTAGTCGCGCGTGTTGACGCCCGCGCCGACGACGTAGCGCTTGTGATCATCCAGGAGCTCGTCTTTGTTTTCCTTATGGGAATCATAGTCCTTGCGGAACACGATGTAGCAAAGCTGCCCCACGTCGTTTACGATCGGCAGCGCGTTTAGCTTGTGATCCCAGATGATGTCGTTCGCTTCTTTTAAGCTCGTGCCCTCCGGTGCGGTGATGAGCTTATCAAGCGGGGTCATAAAAGTTTCCACGCGCGTGTCCGGAGTCATGCGGCTTACACGATAGTCGCGGCTTGTGACGATGCCGACGAGCCTGCCCTCCGGCGTGCCGTCCTCGGTGACCGCCATCGTGGAATGCCCTGTGCGCTCCTTGAGATCGATCACGTCTTTAAGCGTCATGTCGGGACGCAGGTTCGAATCGCTGCGGACAAAGCCCGCCTTGTATGCCTTTGCGCGGCGAACCATCGCCGCCTCATCTTCGACGGACTGCGAGCCGTAGATGAAGCTTACGCCGCCCTCGCGCGCAAGCGCGACCGCCATCCGGTCGTCGGACACCGCCTGCATGACGGCGGAGACAAGGGGGATGTGCAAAGAGAGCGCGGGTTCTTCGCCGCGGCGGAATTTCACGAGCGGCGTTTTCAAAGAAACGTTTGCGGGGATGCATTCCGAGGAGGAATAGCCCGGGATCAGCAGATATTCGTTGAAGGTGCGGGACGGTTCAGAAATAAAGGTTGCCATGCGCGTTCTCCTTTGCGTTTACTATGTCGAACAGTATACCATACTCCGCCGCCGATGGCAAGGGAAGAGAGAACGCAGAATCACTTTTGTGTCGGGACGTCTGGGTCGATGTCCCCTGCATATGTCGGTTTGATTGTAGGGACGGGCATTGCCCGTCCGCCGAAAAAGCGGCGCGGACGACTATTCATGTCCGCAGGACAATTCATGCGCCGCAGGCGCAATTCATCCTGATCTGTCATCCTGAGGAGCGATGGTACGCGCGGGCAGCGCGCGATCTTCCTCTGTAACGAAGTGGAGAGTGACGAAGGATCTTTCAGGATCCTTCGCTTACGCTCAGGATGACAAAAGAGTTGCGCTGTGGCACCGCAATTCATGCATCGAAGATGCCATGCATTGATCCGCAAAAGCTGACGCTTTTTGCGTATCACCTCATCCGCCTCTCGGCACCTTCCCCATCAAGGGGAAGGCATATGCCGTAGGGACGGGCATTGCCCGTCCGCGAAGATGCGGTGCGTACGACTGTTCATGACCGCAGGACAATTCATGCGCCGCAAGCGCAATTCATGTCCCCTCATCCGCCTCGCTCACGCTTCGGCACCTTCCCCACTCAAGGGGGAAGGCTTATGCCACCGTTCGTCCTTTTTGCGCCCCCCTCATCCGCACGCCGAAAATCGCGACAGCGGCGCGGACGACCGATGGTCGTCCCTACAGGATGTAACAAACAAAGGCGAAGTCGCTCGGCTTCGCCTTTCCGGGACATCGGGGTCTACGTCCACCGTATATGTCGGGTCTATTGTAGGGACGGGCATTGCCCGTCCCTACGGCATTTACTGCAAATACTACATTTACTACATTACCGCACACAGGGGGTGAATGCAGTACACGACCGCCAGTCGTCCTTATTCCGCTTCCTTGAAAGCGACCGCTGCCTGCCAGTAGGCGTACAGCGACGAGACCGCGTTCTTTGCATTTCCGTTGTTCGCATATGCTGCCGCGGTCAGCACGCTGTAGACATACGACATCGCGGAAACGTTCACTTGCGTATATGTGTCGTGAACGCCTGTTTTAAAGCCGTCCTCGCCGGTGTAAACATTAATGAGATGCATCTCACCGAGCAGGTGCGCGGGGATGTTTGCGATCTCAATCGTGTATCTGCCGTCCGACCCGCGGGTCAGATAGACTTCATCTTCATCGTCCCACTGCGCCGATACTTCGCCTGTAAAGCCCGCCGCAGGGGTGAAGAACACCCGGATCGCCGTGTCGCTGTCGAGGATGACTGTGTACGGCGCCTTTACGATGTTTTCGTCACTGAAATCTCTGGAGATCGCTTTTTCGGAGAGATTGTCGGCGATGTTATTATAGTCGTAGCCGCTGATGTCAAGATTCTCGTTTCCGGCATAGTACTTATCCATCTCCATATGGTCGCCGCCTTCGCCGAGCGTCCAGCCCTTCTGCTCCGCAAGGAACGCCTGCACGTAGTGACCGTAGTCCGCCAGCGCATACACTAAGTTGACCGTGTTTTCATCGAAGTACGCTTCGTTCTCTTCGAACGTTTCAATGTACTGCTTGATCGAGTAGTCCTTTGTGACCGTCTGCCCGTCGCCGTAGTGGAACGTTGCGGTGATCGTGTCCGCCATCTGGATCGAAGTCACATAGCAGGAGAAGCCGTAGTACGTTCCGGTCACGTTCATGTTGTTTGCATCAAAGGGGACCGGATCTGTGGAAACCGGCTGCGCGCCGGTGATCGCAAATGTCATATAGCTTGCTGCCTTTTCATCGTCGGAAAGACCCGAAAGATCCATAAAGAAGTTCACGCCGATCCTGCCTTCCAGTGTAAGCGCCTGCGTCTTGAATGCCGGCGCGGCGACCGCTGCCTCCTTGAACGTCGCGGAGACCTTGGCCTCCCAGATCGTCATCTCAAAGGTGTTGTTCGTTACCTCGACCGGTTCGTTGTAATCGTTCACAACAGTCAGCGTATCCAGTTCGTATCCCGGATCCGGCGTGATTGTCAGCGTTACGGTTTCGCCTTCTTCGGCGGTCATCTTGTCTGCGGTGACCGTGCCGTGCTCCGATTCATTGATGATGGCTCTGTTCAGTACTTCGGAAAGGAAGTAGCCATGGAACCATTTTCCGTAATCACCCATGTATTCGGTGCCTACGGGCGTGCCCTGTCCGTCCGGACGGAACCAGATGCGCACCAGGCGGTTAAATTTGCCCCAGCCAAACGGCGTTCCGTTCAGATTCTGCGCAACTTCAGTCGTGTCCATATAGCTGCCCGCCGGATAGCGCGCCACGCAGCGGCCGTTCTCGAGCCTGCATACGAAAACGTCTGAGTGATACAGCACGCCCTCGAACAGATACAGTCCTGCCGTATCGGTCTCCTCAAAGGCATAATCCGCGGTGATGTTCGGAACCGGACTGTTACCGATATTCAGATAATACCCGGTCAGAGCGGAAACGCCGGTGCCGTAATCATTGATCCATGTATACTGTCCCGCCGGTTCCGTCGCCAGATACACGGTTTCGGTCGCGCCGGTCGTCGTGACGGTGAGCGCTGCCTGACCCTGATCAAACGGCACGATCGCATTGCCTTCGACCTTGACGATACGATACGTGTTCTCGCCGAAATTGCCGGTTACGGCATAGTTCGTAAAGTAGTTGAAGACATGTCCTTCCTGATCGAGGTCGGTAAACAGCGTCAGCCTGTGCGCCGGATTGATATTTTCGACCGTCGGATCGGAATCCGGAACGAGGTAGTAGCCGTCCGCAAGCGCGCCCTCCTGCACGAACGTCGCCTTGACCGCGGCGTTTTCCGCGGGCATAGAGAAGGTCGTTCCGGTGATCTCAGTCGTCGTGAATTCACCGGTGTTGAAGCCGGTCTCGCACATGTAGACGAGCGATTCCAGAGCGTATCCCGCGTTCGGGGTGACCGTGACGGTGACGGTTTCGCCCGCCGCCGCGATCGACTTGTCCACCGTGACCGTGCCGTTCTTGTCCGCGTCGTTGACGGTCACAAAGTACTTCGTACGCTCCGCGTAGATGCAACTGTCGTGCCAGTCGCCTGAACCGTCATAGCCCGGACGGAAGTAGACGGAATACACGCCGCTTTGCGGGATCTCGCCGGCGTAGTCGCCGTAGTTATTATTTTCACCGCCGGGATACCAGGTCTGATCCGTGACGCCGTTCGGTGAGTAGACGACCTTGAACTGGCTGTGGAACGGCTTGCTGGTGCGAAGCAGCGGAACGTCGATCGTGTATTCCTCCGTGCTCGCGCCGGTCCTTGTCATCTTGAATTCCGGCAGCACCGCCCAGCCGGTCATGGTGCCGACGAGGTAGTAGCCCTCATCCTCGGTGACCTCGATCGGGTTCGTGCCGCCGCCGATATCGCCGAAGACATCCCAGGTGCCGCCGCCGCTGTCCCACGTACCGTCGGTGACCTTATACCAGTTCTTATCGGACGGAACGGTGAGGTCCGCCGTCTGATTCCACTTGTTGTTCCAGTTGTTGTCCGTCGTCGCCGGATTCATGCGGCAGAAGATGACGTTCGTATACGGATTCGTGATCTCTGCGCCGTAGATATTGGTTTCGCCGTCGACCAAGCTCATGCTGTACCAGTGCTCGCCGCCGCCGAAGGTATAGACCGCAAAGCGCGCGCCGTCGTTCATCCAGTTCGAAGCCGGCGTCAGATACAGCATCTGCGACGAGGTTTCCGGCGGGGTAGGCGCATCGCCCGTGGTGGTCTTGTACACGACCGCGACGCCCGTCGGACCGACGTAACCGGTGATCTTGCCGTTCGTGACTGCGAAGTTGCTGCCCGTGACCTCGTCTTTATAGATGCCGTCGCTCATGAGATGCGCATCGAGTTCGACCCAGCCCGCGCCGTCGAGTTTGTCGATCACGACGCCCGCGCCGTTATTCGCTTCGCCGCGCTCGATCCATGTGATCTTATTGTCCTGATCGTAGGAGAGGTATTCGCCCGTGCCGTCATAGTGGGTCTTGAACTTGTTGACCTCGGCGACCGCCGGGGATTTCCAAGACGTGTCGGAGCTTGCAAGGCCCATCTGCTCGTTCGGACGGGCGAAATACAATGCCGTCGAGTCTGCTCTTGCGCCGACGATCGCCCACGTGCGGACGATCTTGTCGGAGGATACGCCGCTGGACGAGTTGTCCTCATAGGTGTCGTGCGATTCCGCCCAGAGGACGTAATCCTTCGGGGAGTCGCCGCGCGAATAATCGCCGACCGCCAAAGCGCCGGCGTTCTGATCGCGGACCGCGTCGCGCGCGGCGTTTCCGGTCTGACTGTCGGTAAGACCGATGTAGGTGATAAACTCATTGACCCATGCATCGGCGCCGGAGCCGCTCAGGGATTCGCCGTAGATATAAAGGTCGTCCTCCGCGTAATCGCGGATGCCGCCGATCACGTACGGCCAGAAATTGCTGCTGCAGTTCGCGTCGCCGGGCAGCTCGATGTGCTTTGCCGCGTCAAAGCGGAAGCCGTCGACGCCGCAGTCCACGCACTCCTTGAGGAAATCGAGGACCATGTCCTGCACGACCTGATTGCCGGTGTTCAGGTCCGGCATGGAAATGTGGTACTGCGTCATGTTGTAGCGGCTGTCGTCGTTCGCGCCGTTTTCGCTGGTATGATACAGACCCTTGCTGCCGTCGGGATCCTGCAGCCGTTCCGCGACCTGATCGCTGACGTTGTACGTGCCGTTCACGGTATAACCGCCGCTTGTGCTGTTTGCCGTGTGGTTTGCCACGACGTCAACGATGACGTAGATGCCGTAATCCTCCGCTTCGTCGCAAAGCGCCATGAGCTCGTCCTTGCTGCCGAGCCACGTCTCAGAGCCGTCGGCAACGCAGAAATCAAGCGGCTGATAGAGCTTCCACCAGTTGCCGCCGGTATCTGTCCATGCGCCGTTATAGTCCTTTGCGGGCTGTACCGGCGAGGTCTGTACGGCGACATAGCCCGCCGCCGCGATGTCGGGCAATGCCGCTTTGATCTCGTTATAAGACCAGTCGAAGCAGTGCAGGATCGCGCCGCCCTGCACGATCGCCTGATCGACCGGAGCGGCGTCCGCGACCGCGGTCTTCGGCAAAACGACGGTGGGAATGATGCTCAGCACCATCAGAACCGCCAGCAGGAACGATAACAATCTCCGTTTCATACAACTTCCTCCTTTTCTTTCGGGATCTGACAAAAAAACGCGCCTGTCCGCCGCAAACCGGCAGTCACGCGCGAAGAACATACGCAAAGGAAAGCGGGCGAGACGATCCCGTCGTGCGGATTTGCCATGCACTGCTTTCCATGCCTTGTCAGCTCCTTTTCCGATTATATATTTTATCACCGTTCCGAAGGAATTGCAAGTGGTATATACAAATAGGAACGCGCCGGATGCTGCGTTATGATTGCCTGCGGCAAGTTAGCGGTTTAGAGTTTACAGTTTGCAAAACAAGGCAATCCTATCATAACGTTCGCCGCAGGCGAACTCATAACTGTAAACTCTGAACATCGAACAGACGACCTCGCTGCACGGATCGCGCGAAACTCGACGTCCCGCCGCAAAAACATATTGACGGCGGACCGCTTTTTTCCGCAAAAAAGGACGCCTTGCGGCGTCCATGCATAGGGAGGATCGTTTAGTTTTCCGGCTTGTATTCGCCGAAAGTGACGGAAACCGTCAGGCGTTCATTGCCACGGCGGATCGTAAACGAAGCCGTGTCGCCCGCGTTGTAAGCGGCGATGGCGTCGGAAAGGTCGCTGTTCGAGCCGATCGTCTTGCCGTCAACCTCCATGATGAGATCGCCGACCTTCAGTCCCGCAGCTTCCGCCGCACTGCCCGCGACGACCTCGGTGATCTGCACGCAGCGCGTGCCGCCGAAGGAGAAGTAGCCGTAACCGTTTGTCAGCGAAACGTTCTGCGTATATACGCCGAGCGCGGCGCGTCCGGTCACGTAACCGTAGTTCAGAAGGTCGTTGATTTCCTTCACGACGCTGTTCACCGGGATCGCGAAGCCGAGCCCTTCCGCGCTTGTGTCGGACACCTTGGCGTTGACGATGCCGATGAGCTTGCCACTTGCGTTAAAGAGCCCGCCGCCCGAATTGCCCGGGCTGATCGCGGCGTCCGTCTGAATGAGCTCCATGTCGGTGTTCTCGACCGTGATGCTGCGCTTGACCGCCGAAATGATGCCGCTCGTCGCCGTTCCGCGAAGCTCGCCGAGCGGGTTTCCGATCGCGATCACGTCCTCGCCCACGGTCAGCATGTCGCTGTCGCCGAGCACGGCGGGGGTGAGCCCCTCCGCGTCGATCTTGATGATCGCAAGGTCGTTGCGCGAGTCGGTGCCGACGATCGTCGCTTCATAGGACGTGTCGTCGTTCAGCGTGACGGTCAGCTTTTTTGCACCGTCCACGACGTGCGCGCAGGTGGCGATATAGCCGTCCGCCGTGAGGATCACGCCGCTGCCGCTGCCCGTCTGTTCATAACTCTGCGGCATGCCCCAGTAGGACACCGTGATATCGAACACGCCGTCGATACCCACGACGCTCGGCGCGGCAAGCTCCACAACCTGCGCGCGGGTGTACTGCCCTTCATACGCAAAGCCCGCGGACACGTTCGCGTGCTCTGTGGTCACAGCTGTTTCGGGCGAGGCGGTGACGGTCAATGCCGGAGCCTCGGTCGCTTCCGCTTCTGTGACTGCCGTCGCTTCTGGGATCACTGTCGCTTCGGGGAGCACGGCATGCAGCGTTTCGGGCGCTGCGGTCGCTTCCGCTGCCTTCGGCTGCCGGTACTGTATGGTGCTGTTCATCAGGATCACGCCCGCAAACAGCCCGATCACGACCGCCATTGCGGTGCACGCGATCAGCACGGACGCTCCGACGCCGCGTCTTTTCTTTCCTGTATTGTATTCCATAAAAGCGCCTCCGATTTCTTTGTTCGAAGGGCATTATATGCCCCGATTGTGAAATGAGTTTGTCAAAAAAACGGCGATTTCAAAAACATTTCGCGGAGGCGCATTCCCCGTTGTCATCCTGAGGATTCCCGCAGGGATGATGAAGGATCTTTGAAAGAATCGGACCGACATGCGCGCATTTGTAAATAATCATGTTTTCGGTTGACGAAACGAACGCGCTGCCGTAAAATGGAAATATGAATACATCAAAGAAAATCTTAAACTGGATCGTCGCCGTGCTCAAGGGCACGCTGGTCGGTCTTGCCATCGTTATCCCCGGCGTGTCCGGCGGATCGATGCTGCTCACCATCGGCGTCTATGAGGACGCCGTATCCATCACCTCCAAGGACAAAGCCCGCCGCCGCGCAGCGATCAAAAAGCTGATCCCGTACGCGATCGGCATTGTGCTCGGCGTCGTCGCGCTGTCGTTCGTTGTGACGTGGCTGCTCTCGAACTTTGAGTTCTTCACGATCCTGCTGTTCTCGGGTCTGATCCTCGGGTCGCTCCCGATGCTGTTCAGAAAGATCAAGGGACACAAGGTGAAGTTCGGCTACATCCTCGTCGCGCTCGTGATGATCGCACTGATGGTGCTGCTTCCGCATCTCAACGACACCACGACCGAGACGTTCAAAAAGCTCTCCGGCGCCGATTCGCTTTCCGTCGGCGAACGCATCGTTCTGACGGAGGATTTCGTAGACGAGCTGACCGTGAAAAACGGCGACGCGACCGTTTCCGTGTGGGAGATCAAGAGCGCGGGCGGCACGTTCGGAAAGCCGGGGGACGGTTTTAAGCTCCGCAGCGGCGCGGACAAAAAGACGTTCTTCTCCGTAAACGGCACGGACGTCTTTGATCTTCGAATGAACGCGGACGGCATGCTGACGCTCATCGGACACGGAACCGGCGAAGCGGTGATGACTACGCCGGTCTATCGCGCGGTCGACGCGCTGAACAACGGCTTTGTAAGCGTGCTTTTGGCGCTGCTGCTCGGCTTTATCGCGGCGGGCACGATGATCGTCCCGGGCATTTCCGGCTCGATGGTTCTGCTGGTGCTCGGCTATTACAACAGCGTTATGACGCACTTAAAGAGCGCGGTCGTGTGCCTGCTCACACTGAATTTTGCGCAGATCGGACCGCATCTTCTGGTGCTCATCCCGTTCGGGATCGGCATCATTCTGGGACTTCTCATCGTGTCGAAGGCGATCCGGTGGCTGCTCGACAAGCATCCCACGCCGACGTATTACGGCATCCTTGCGCTGATGCTCACTTCGCCCTACGCGATCTTTTTGAAGGCAAAGTGCTTCGGACCGGCATTCGGACAGAATCTCGCGCAATGGTGGTTCATCCCGGTCGCGGCGCTCAGCCTTGCGCTCGGCTTTATGACCGCGTACTTCATGTCGAAAAAGGAAGGGTAACACAGAGTTATGATTGCCTGCGGCCTGTAGGGACGACCATTGGTCGTCCGTTATGATTGCCTGCGGCCTGTAGGGACGACCATTGGTCGTCCGTTATGATTGCCTGCGGCAAGTGAGCAGTTTGGAGTTTACAGTTTGCAAAGCAAGGCAATCATATCATAACGTTCGCGCGGGCGAACTCATAACTGTAAACTCTTATCTGTCTGCACATCAAAATGCGGGGCGTCGGGGACGACGCCCCCTACTTTTTCATTGACAGGAACAGACGGTTCCCGTTATACTGTATTTGTTGGAATATACGATTTTTACAGAGAAATGAGGTAAACCTATGTATTGTACACATTGCGGAACACAGGTGGCGGATACCGACAAATTCTGCCCGGAGTGCGGCGCAAAGATCGAGCGTCCGACCGAGCCCGAAGCGGCGGCGGTGAACGAGCCCGCGCCGGAGCCCGAGCCCGCGCCGGAACCCGAACGTACGGCGATCCCGATCGGGGAGTCCGAGCCCGAACCCGCGCCGGAGCCCGAGCCCGCGCCGGAACCCGAACCCGCGCCGGAACCCGAGCCCGCGTCAGAACCCGAGCCCGCGCCGAAAAAATCCAAAAAGGCGCTGTGGATTGTGCTGACCTGCATCGCGCTTGCGGTCGTCGCGGCGTGTGTGCTGCTCTTCGTGTTCCGTCCGTGGAGCAGATGCGCGTCGGGTCAGGCGTCCGAGGAAACGCTGCGCGGCGCGTTCGCCGAACTCGAAAACGTCGATTCCTATCACGCCGACATGACGGAGAAGATCGCGCTTGACATCGGCACCGGCGGCATGAAGGCAAGCGTGGATATGACCGGCGCGATCGCCTTCGACCTGCAGAAGGATCCCGCCGTATCCCGCATCGTATTTCAGGTCGAAGCGATGGGGATGAAGCAGGAGTTCCTCATGTACACGGAAACGGTCGACGGAAAACCCGGCGTGTACCTGTCGATGGACGGCGGCAAAACATGGGAGAGCACCGTCGGAATGCCGGAGGGGCTTTCCGGTCTGTCAATGAGCGCCTTTGATCTTTCCAGAGTGAAGTTTGAGGACTGGAAGATAAAGGATCTCCGCGTCGAGGGTACGGAGCGCGTCAACAACGCGCCCGCCACGGTATACAGCGGCGCGATCCCCTCGGACTATCTGAAGGAAAAGATGGATTCCTTAAGCGCGCTGATCCCGCAGACGCAGGATGCGGACATGCTGAACGATATCTTCGATCACATCGGCGACATTCCGCTGCGCTTCTGGGTCGACAACGCGAGCGGACAGCTTGTGCGGTACAGCATGGACATGACGACGGCGATGCAGAGCTTGCTCGACTACGCCATGAAGATTGCGGGAGAGCAGGGCGCGTCCGGGATCGATTTGGAATATTCGATCCGGGAGGTCACGATCGACTGCACGTTCTCGCAGTTCAACGCCGTACCGGAGATCGTGATCCCGGACGAGGCGAGAGGAAACGCGGCGCCCGCGCCCGCGACCGAAGCGGACGGCATCGTCGGCACGTGGGAGCTTTACGGCGGCGAGGACGAGCAAACGCAGCAGTACGTGGATATGATGCTCGGGCTCGGCATGAACATGGTGTTTGTGTTCAACGAGGACGGCACCGGCTCGGTGTCCACCGCGTTCCAGGGCGAGGAGGATAAGCAGGAGTTCACCTATACGCTGGAGAACGGCGAGATCGTGATCGACGGCGAAGGCGCGCCGTACCGCATCGAGGACGGGCTTCTGCATCTCACGGCGGACGATGCCAAGCTGGTTTTCAAGAGAAAATAAACGGGGGATACGGACAAACGGGATCGTAGCACGCGGTCCCGTTTTTTGCGTTGTATGGCAATGCCCCGTCCCTACGGCATACAGGGTGGTGAATGCAGTCCGACCCGTAGTGACGACCATCGGTCGTTCGCAGGCTGTCGCGATTTTCGGCGGGCGGATGAGAGGTACGCAAAAAGGACGCCCTACGGCATAAGCCTTCCCCTTGATGGGGAAGGTGCCGAAGCGTGAGCGAGGCGGATGAGGTGACATGAATTGCGCTTGCAGCGCATGAATTGTCCTGCGGACATGAATTGCGGTGCCGCAGCGCAACTCTTTTGTCATCCTGAGCGTAAGCGAAGGATCCTGAAAGATCCTTCGTCGCTCTCCACTTCGTTACAAAGGAAGATCGCGCGCTACCCGCGCGTACCATCGTTCCTCAGGATGACAGATCAGGATGAATTGCGCCTGCGGCGCATGAATTGTCCTGCGGACATGAATAGTCGTCCGCGCCGCTTTTTCGGCGGACGGGCAATGCCCGTCCCTACGGCATATGCCTTCCCCTTGATGGGGAAGGTGCCGAGAGGCGGATGAGGTGATACGCAAAAAGCGTCAGCTTTTGCGGATCAATGCATGGCATCTTCGATGCATGAATTGCGGTGCCGCAGCGCAACTCTTTTGTCATCCTGAGCGTAAGCGAAGGATCCTGAAAGATCCTTCGTCGCTCTCCACTTCGTTACAAAGGAAGATCGCGCGCTACCCGCGCGTACCATCGTTCCTCAGGATGACAGATCAGGATGAATTGCGCCTGCGGCGCATGAATTGTCCTGCGGACATGAATAGTCGTCCGCGCCGCTTTTTCGGCGGACGGGCAATGCCCGTCCCTACGGCATATGCCTTCCCCTTGATGGGGAAGGTGCCGAGAGGCGGATGAGGTGATACGCAAAAAGCGTCAGCTTTTGCGGATCAATGCATGGCATCTTCGATGCATGAATTGCGGTGCCGCAGCGCAACTCTTTTGTCATCCTGAGCGTAAGCGAAGGATCCTGAAAGATCCTTCGTCACTCTCCACTTCGTTACAAAGGAAGATCGCGCGCTACCCGCGCGTACCATCGCTCCTCAGGATGACAAATCAGGATGAATTGCGCTTGCAGCGCATGAATTGTCCTGCGGACATGAATTGCGGTGCCGCAGCGCAACTCTTTTGTCATCCTGAGCGTAAGCGAAGGATCCTGAAAGATCCTTCGTCGCTCTCCACTTCGTTACAAAGGAAGATCGCGCGCTACCCGCGCGTACCATCGTTCCTCAGGATGACAGATCAGGATGAATTGCGCTTGCAGCGCATGAATTGTCCTGCGGATATGAATAGTCGTACACGCCGCTTTTTCGGCGGACGGGCAATGCCCGTCCCTACGGCATATGCCTTCCCCTTGATGGGGAAGGTGCCGAAGCGTGAGCGAGGCGGATGAGGGGACATGAATTGCGCCTGCGGCGCATGAATTGTCCTGCGGACATGAATTGACCTTGCGGTCATGAACAGTCGTACGCACCGCATCTTCGCGGACGGGCAATGCCCGTCCCTACGGCATAAGCCTTCCCCTTGATGGGGAAGGTGCCGAAGCGTGAGCGAGGCGGATGAGGTGACATGAATTGCGCCTGCGGCGCATGAATTGTCCTGCGGACATGATTTGAAAAATCTCTTTTCTTTTTTTGCACACCTTGCTATAATATAAAAGTTAAGGAGAGTATGCGTATGGATTCTGTAAACATTTTGGCTTCTGCGCTTGCGCCCGTCTGCGGGGTCGACGAGCAGGCACTTTATGACTGGATCGAGGTCCCGAAGAATACGGAGATGGGGGATTACGCGTTTCCGTGCTTCCGTCTGTCCAAGACGATGCGAAAGGCGCCGAACATGATCGCGGCGGAGCTGAAAGAAAAAATCAAGCTTCCCGCGGGCTTTGTCAAGTGCGAGGCGGTCGGCGGATATCTGAATTTCTTCACCGACAAAGGCGCGGTTGCGGGAACGGTGCTCTCCCGCGTGCTGTCCGAGGGCGACGCTTACGGCACGAGCACCGAGGGAAACGGAAAGACCGTCTGCATCGAGTACAGCTCGATCAACATCGCAAAGCCGTTCGGCTTCCATCATCTGCCCTCTACCGCGATCGGCAACGCCCTGTACCGCATCTATAAGGCGCTGGGCTACCACACGGTCGGCATCAACCACCTCGGCGACTGGGGAACCCAGTTCGGCAAGATGATCACGGCGTACAAGCTGTGGGGGATCAAGCCCGTCGACGATTACTCGATCCGTGAGCTCGTCGCGCTGTACGTGCGCTTCCATGACGAGGCGGAAAAGGACCCGTCTTTGAACGACACCGCCCGCGCGTGGTTCCATAAGATCGAAAGCGGCGATCCCGAGGCGCTCGAGCTCTGGACGAAGATGAAGGACGCGACGATCCGCGAGGTCAAGGTGACGTACAAGCGCATGGGCGTGGATTTCGACAGCTGGGCGGGCGAAGCGTTCTATACGGACAAGATGCAGCCGATCATCGATGAGCTTCGGGAGAAGGGCATCAGTAAGCTCGATCAGGGCGCGGAGATCGTGGACCTGAGTGAATGGAACATGCCGCCGTGCATGATCGTAAAGAGCGACGGCAGCACGATCTACGCAACGCGTGACCTTGCCGCCGCCTGCTACCGTAAGGCGACCTATGATTTTTCAAAGCTCCTCTACGTCGTGGCGTATCAGCAGGATCTGCACTTCAAGCAGTTCTTCAAGGTGCTGGAGCTCATGGGACGCGACTGGGTGAAGGATTGCGTGCACGTGAACTTCGGAATGGTTTCGATGGAGGGCGGTTCCTTCCACACCCGCGAGGGAAAGGTGCTGTATCTCGACGACGTATTGGACGCGGCGGTTGAGAAGACGTACGAGATCATCTGCGAAAAGAGCCCGGACCTCGAAGACAAGCGCAGTGCGGCGGAGGCGGTCGGCGTCGGCGCGATCCTCTGGTCGGTGCTGTATAACTCGCGTATCAAGGACGTCACGTTCAGTTGGGAAAAGGTGCTGAACTTTGACGGCGAAACCGCGCCGTACGTGCAGTACACCCACGCAAGAAGCTGCTCGGTATTGCGCAAGGCGGGCGAGCGTCCCGCGGCGTTTGACGCGTCGCTGCTCAATGATCCGGAGAGCACAGCGCTCTTAAAGGCGATCGCGGCGTTCCCGGAGGCGGTACGTTCCGCCGCCGAAAAGTATGAGCCGTACGTCGTGGCGCGTTCGATCATGCAGATTTCAAACGCGTTCAACCGCTTCTATTACGAACAGCGGATCATGGCGGACGATCCGAATGTACGCGCGGCAAGATTGGCGCTGACCGACGCCACGCGGCAGACGCTGAAAAACGGATTGAATCTACTGGGGCTTTCGGCTCCCGAAAGGATGTAATATGCTGGATATCAAGTTTGTCCGGGCAAATCCGGACCTCGTGAAGGAGAACATCAAAAAGAAATTTCAGGACGAGAAGCTCGTTCTGGTCGACGAAGTACTGGCGCTTGACAAGGAATACCGCGAGGCGCACGTGCGCTGCGATTACCTCCGCAATCAGCGGAACGTCATCAGTAAGTCCATCGGCATGATGATGGCGCACGGCGAGCGCGAAAAGGCAGAGGAAGCCAAGGCGCAGGTAGGTGCGATGGCAAAGGAGATGGCGGAGCTCGAGGAGCGCGAGACTGTGCTCGAGGGCGAGATCAGAAAGCGCATGCTCGTGATCCCGAACATCATCGACCCGTCGGTGCCGATCGGAAAGGACGATTCCGAAAACGTCGAGATCGAGCGCTTCGGCGAGCCGGTCGTGCCCGATTTCGAGATCCCGTACCATGTGGACATCATGGAGCGTCTGAATGGCATCGACCTCGATTCCGCGCGCAAGACGAGCGGCAACGGTTTCTATTATCTCATGGGCGATATCGCGCGGCTGCACAGCGCGGTGTTGAGTTATGCCCGCGATTTCATGATCGACCGCGGCTATACCTACGTCGTGCCGCCGTTCATGATCCGCTCGGCGGTCGTCGACGGCGTCATGAGCTTTGCCGAGATGGAGAACATGATGTACAAGATCGAGGGCGAGGACCTGTACCTGATCGGAACCAGCGAGCACAGCATGATCGGGCGGTTTATGAATACGTTTACCGACGAGGACAAGCTGCCGCTGCGGCTCACGAGCTATTCGCCGTGCTTCCGCAAGGAGGTCGGCGCGCACGGGATCGAGGAGCGCGGCGTGTACCGCATCCACCAGTTCGAAAAACAGGAGATGATCGTCGTCTGCCGTCCCGAGGAAAGCATGAAGATGTATAACGAGCTCTGGCAGAACACAGTCGATTTCTTCCGTTCGCTCGACATTCCGGTGCGCACGCTCGAGTGCTGCTCCGGCGATCTTGCGGACCTCAAGGTCAAAAGCTGCGACGTCGAGGCGTGGTCGCCCCGGCAGCAGAAGTATTTCGAGGTCGGCAGCTGCTCGACGCTCGGCGACGCGCAGGCAAGACGCCTCGGCATCCGCATCAAGAATAAGGAGAAGGGCAACTACTTTGCGCACACGCTGAACAACACGGTCGTGGCCCCGCCGCGCATGCTGATCGCGTTCCTCGAAAACAACCTGCAAAAGGACGGCACGGTCCGCATTCCGGAAGCGCTCCGTCCCTACATGGGGTTCAAGGACCACATCGGGTAAACGCAAACGATGCAGACCGGCAGGATCGTCCTGCCGGTTTTCCTTTTCCCCTCATCCGTCAGCATGCGCTGACACCTTCCCCACCAAGGGGGAAGGCTTTGGTTACTCGTATTCAGAGGCTTCTCCCCCTTCAGGGTGGGCACCGATCCGAGCGCTGCCTGTGGCAGAGCAAGCGAGGTGAGGTGCGACCGAGACAGGGAGTTGAAGGAGAGATGGTACGCGGTAGACGACGCTTTGCGTCGTCGCGCGATCTACCTCTGTAACGAAGTGGTAAAGCGACGCGCAACGACCATGTCTCGGGACGGGGAAGCATGGTACGCGTTAGACGACGCGATGCGTCGTCGCGCGAACTTCCTATGTAACGAAGTGGAACGCCGCAGGCGGTGATGAGGGGGACAATCTCAAAGCGGGTATTCATAATCTTCGCCCCTACGGCTGCTCCAAATACGCCATGACCCCCTCCGCGATGCCGTCGGCAAGCTTCTGCTGATAGTCGGGATCCTGAAGGTTCCGTTCGTCCTCCGGATTGCTCAAAAACCCGCATTCGACGAGCACGGAAGGCACGGAGGGGATGCGCGTCACGAAGTTGTTCCCGGGGTTTGCGGGGCGCGGATCGCGACCCAGGGATGCGCAGATCGCCTCGATCACGCAGTCCGCAAGCGCTTGCCCGTCCTTGGCGCCCGCCTGATAATAGCACATCGGACCCTTGACGCTGCGGTCGCTGAACTTGTTCATATGGATCGAAACGGTGCAGTCCGCGCCGTCGGTACAGAGGATCGCGCCGCGGTACGCCATGTCGTCACGCTTCGTTTCGGCAAGTGCGTCCGCGTCCGTGCGTGTGCGAAGCACAAAGCAGCCGCGATCTTCGAGCGCGCGCGCCACGCGTTCGCCGACGAGAAGGTTCAGGTCGGATTCCAGTACGCCTGTATCGAGTCCGATCGCGCCGCAGTCGAATCCGCCGTGTCCGTAATCGAGGATCACGAAATACGCGGGCGGCGCTGCGGTCAGCTCGTAAGGCGTGCACGGCGGCGAAAGCTTCGCGCAGCCGAGAAGAAAACAGGACAGAAGCAGCAGAAGAGATCGTTTCATAGTGCAGTTTATGCGAAAAAGACGGGCAAATCCCGTTTTTATCCGTTGACAATTGCCTAAAAAGCAAGTAAAATAGATTCGTTATCATGGAGGCATGCGGGTGTAGCTCAGTGGCAGAGCACCGGCTTCCCAAGCCGGCTATACGGGTTCGATTCCCGCCACCCGCTCCACAAGCCGAGGTTTCGGCTTCGGCGAGCACCGACATGATAACGGTCGGCCCGCTGCCATTGCAGGCTCTGCGGGTAAAAATCAAAAAAATTTTTATAAGGAGAACTACAATGGCAAAAGCAAAATTCGAACGTAACAAGCCGCATGTAAACATCGGCACGATCGGACACGTAGACCACGGCAAGACGACCCTTACCGCGGCGATCACCATGGCGCTGGCACAGTCCGGCGAAGCAGTCGCAATGCGTTACGACGAAATCGAC
>Ga0247610_10000539_pt1 | contig 51851 bp, 36 predicted proteins | sample 174DNAGHGhighgp2_FD_193483 | JGI IMG/M metagenome (GOLD analysis project Ga0247610, IMG submission 193483) | Sheep rumen microbial communities from Palmerston North, Manawatu-Wanganui, New Zealand - 1742 DNA GHGhigh gp2 | ecosystem: Host-associated > Mammals > Digestive system > Stomach > Rumen...
ATAAAGGTTTATTTTCTGATACAGAAATCTCATTTACCATTAAATATTTACCTACTTTCGTTTTAATTTAAATTAGGGCAGGCAATCATGCCTGCCCTATGAAATATTATTTCTTTAATTCTGGATATACTGTAGTTACTTTAGAATAGAAGTTTTCCCAAGCTTTATCTTCAGTTATTGTACCAGCAAAGTAATCCTTCATTGCTTCTTGTAACTTTTCATTGATACCTTGATCGTATGCAGAAACATTCTTCATATCAATCTTTGGTGCTGCTTCAGAGAATAGTTTAACATGGTTTTGACCACCTAAGAATTCTGAACCATATGAAGCATCGTTAGCAAGCTTAGTCATTGCTACTGTATTATTAGTATAATCTTGAGTGTCTCTTGTAATCTTTTCAGCAATTGTAGCATCACAAGTTAACTTCTTCATGATATCTAATACTTGGCTCTTATTATCAGTACCGTTTGCTGCTGCAATCCAAGTACCACCCCAATAATAAGCTGCAGGTCCTTGGCATACTCTATATTTACCAATTAGATCTTCACCCTTATCATTCTTAATTGCTGCATTACCAGCTAATGTGAAGTTAATACCCCAAGTTGAATAGAAGAAACCAAATGTATTACCATTAATAGTTTGTTGCTTATTCCAGTTATCATCCCATAATGATGTCTTGTTGTTATAACCCTTGTCTGTATATTCCTTAGTTTGCTTAATCCAAGTCTTTAAGCTTTCATCAATAACAATCTTCTTATTCTTATTTACTAGTGGTGCTTTGATGTTATTAGAGAATACTCTATATGAATCATCATAACCAGAAAGCATTGCATATCCTTTTGCCTTCATGTCAGCTGCAACACTATCAAATTTTGTCCAGTCAGCTAATTTAGCTTGAACTTGATCAGGATCATGAGTACCTAATACTTTATCAGCAATATCTGTTCTATATGCGAATAGACCAGGAGTTGCTTGCCATGAAACACCTTTTAATCTCTTATCTGCTGTAGCGATATCCTTAGTATATTGATACATATCTTTAGTATCTGTATCAGTTAAGCCTAAGTCCTTAACATCTAGAGAATAATTAGAATTTACATATTTTAAAGCATAGTCTGCTTCAAATAAGAAAATATCTACTTTATCATCAGCTGCAGCTGTTGATTGATTCTTTAAAGCAATATCTAGAGCATTTTGATATGCGTTATCCTTATTAGCTGTTTGTTGGAATTTAACAACTGTACCATCGTTTAATGTAAATTGTTCATCTTTCTTATCTTCAGACTTAATAGATGGATAATAATCTCTAAATCTTGAAATAAATTCATCATTCCATACTCTGATGTTTAAAACCTTACCACCATCAGAAACTTCAGCTTTATAAGCTTCTTTCTTACTACCACATGATGCTAGACTTATTGCAAGTCCACCTAATGCAAGCATTGCTGCTCCAGTTAAAATTTTCTTTTTCATTTCTTTTTCTTTCCCCTTTTAAAATTTTTTCTTCTTTTTCTTGTTCGCTAATTTTTTAAATGGTTTAGCCTCCATTTTTGTATGTTTTAAATCGTCAACACGATTATTTAAGCTTTTTTACTGTTTCGCCTTTTTGTAGGCCACCAATAACTAATGTTCTATCTGCGATAGTAGTTTTTGGATTTTCTATTAATTCAATTAACTTCTTTGTTGCTTGTATTCCTATTTCAGTAGAATTTTGAACATAAGTTGTTACAACAGGTCTTAAAAGCCTTGAGAGCTTTATACCATCGTAACCAACGACGCTTATATCCTCTGGAATTTTATATCCTTGTTTCTCTATCTCCGTTATCCCTCCCAAAAGTGAATAATCATCTGGATACATAATTACCGTTGGCTTTTCTTTCAAATGTAAAAGCTCCCTCGTTGCTTCTCCACTTACTTTCGGTATATGGTACCTTCCTTTCTTTATGTATTCATCATTTACTGATATATTGTTTTCATTACAAGCCTTATAGAAGCTTGCAATTCTCTTTTGAGTTACTGAAGTATCATCACCTGTAATAAATGCAATCTTTTTATGTCCCATTTCAACTAAGTAGTTAACTATGTCTCTAACACCTTGTACGTTATCTGAAACAACTGATGCTACATCATTAAATTCATAATCAATTGTTACAGTAGGTATTTCGCTTTCAACAAGCTTTACTACTTCTGCATCCTTGAAATCGACAGATGCAATTATTACACCATCAACATTTCTATACTTAGCATGCTCATAAAATGTTAAGTAGTTTTTACCGAAATGGTGAGAGATGAATGTTATATCATATCCATACTTCTCTGCTTCATCCTTTATAGAATTAAGCATTGATGAGAAATATTCATGTTCTAATCCTGAACTTGTTTCATCTACGAATAGAACACCAATGTTATAACTTCTTTTAGTCTTAAGTAATCTAGCAGATGCATTTGGGATGTAACCCATCTCTCTTGCAATTGTTCTGATATACTCGGCCGTTTTTGGATTTAGATCTGAATCGCCATGCAATGCTTTACTAACAGAGGCAATTGACAATCCACATCGCTCGGCTATATCCTTGATCTTAACCATATTATCACCATTTTTTCTAAACTTCTTAAACGTTTTCGTACCTTTATTATATGTAAACGTTTTATAATTGTCAATACCTTTTCGAAAAAAATTTAAAATTCTTTTTTTATACCCGTTTTTTTGAAAAAATATATTAAAAAGTATAAAAATTGGGTTGATTTCTATAAAAATCCTATATATAATTAAGAAAAAGGATAACTTAAACGTTTTCGAAAAAGTGAATGAGGGAGTCAAATATGAAATTTGGACATTTTGATGATAAAGAATATGAATATGTAATAACAAATTATAATACTCCTCTTCCTTGGATTAATTATTTTGGACAAGATGGATTCTTCAGCTTAATGAGTAATACATGTGGCGGATATATGTTTTATAAGGATGCTAAGCTAAGAAGAATTACAAGATTCAGATATAATAACGTTCCAAGAGATTATGGTGGAAGATATTATTATATTAATGATAATGGTACTATATGGAATCCTGGATTTCTACCACTTAAAACTAAATTAGATAGTTATAAGTGTAGACATGGCTTAGGCTATAGTATATTCGAAAGTGAAAAAAACAATTTAAAATGCGAACTATTATGTTTTGTTCCATTAAATGATTTATGTGAAATTAATCAAATAACTTTAACTAATAATAGTAAAGAAACTAAAAAAGTTACACTTCATGGCGTAATTGAATGGTGCTTATGGAATGCAGTTGATGATCAAACTAATTTCCAAAGAAACTGGAATATTGGTGAAGTTGAAATTGATGATACTACTATTTACCATAAAACAGAATATAGAGAAAGACGTAATCATTATGCTTTCTATCACACTAATATTAAGCATGATGGATTTGATTCTGATTTAGACACATTTATGGGTTTATATAATTCTTGGTGTGATCCTAATGCAGTATTAAATAAAACATCTTATAATTCTGTTGCTTCTGGTTGGGCACCAATTGCTTCACATATGTTTAATCTAGAAATTAAACCAGGTGAATCAAAAACAATTATTTTCCAAACAGGTTATGTTGAAAATCCTGAAGACAAAAAATTTGAGCGTCTTCATGTAATTAATAAAGAAAAAGCATATGAGTTACAAAATAAATATGCTACTAAAGAACAAGTATTAAAAGCATTTAATGAATTAAAAAATAAATGGGTAACTCTATTATCTACATTAAATGTTAAATCTGATAATGAAAAATTCGACCGTATGGTTAATATTTGGAACCAATATCAATGTATGGTTACATTTAATATGTCAAGATCTGCTTCATATTATGAATCAGGTACAGGTCGTGGTATGGGATTTAGAGATAGCTGCCAAGATTTATTAGGCTTCTTACATTTAATTCCTGAAAAATCTAGAGAACGTATTAAAGATATTGCATCAATTCAATTTGAAGATGGTTCTACTTATCACCAATATCAACCACTTACAAAACGTGGTAATGCAGATATCGGTGGAGGATTTAATGATGATCCACTTTGGTTAATTGCTGCAGTAAGCCAATATATAAAAGAAACTGGCGATTATACAATATTAAATGACCCTACACCATTCAATAATAAGGAAGGATCAGAAAAACCATTAATTGACCATTTAAGAGCTTCTCTAAATTATATTATTACCCATAAGGGTCCACATGGCTTACCTCTAATTGGTAGAGCTGACTGGAATGACTGCTTAAATTTAAACTGCTTCTCTAAGACTCCAGGTGAATCTTTCCAAACTGCATCTAATTTTGAATCAGGAAAAGCTGAATCAGTATTTATCGCAGGTATGTTTGTACTATATGGAAAAGAATTCGCTACTATCTTAAAACATATTGGTAATAACGATGAAGCTAATAAAATATTAGCTGAGGTTAAATCAGTTGAAGATGCAACTGTAAAATATGGTTGGGATGGAGAATGGTTCGTTAGAGCTTATGATGCATTTAGTAATAAAGTTGGAAGCCATGAATGTGAAGATGGTCAAATCTTCGTTGAACCACAAGGCTTCTGTACTATGGCAAGAATCGGTGAGGATTTAGGCTATGGTAAAAAGGCTCTAGATTCAGTTGAAAAGATCTTAACTAATGATTATGGTGTTGAAATATTACATCCATGCTATAAAGAATATCACATCGAGCTTGGTGAAGTTTCCTCATATCCTATGGGATATAAAGAAAATGGTTCAGTATTCTGTCATAATAATCCATGGATTGTTATAGCAAATACAGTAATTGGTAATAATGAAAGAGCATTCGATGTATATAGAAGAAATTGTCCTGCATATTTAGAGGAGGTATCAGAAATCCATAAAACTGAGCCTTATATCTATTCACAAACAATTGCAGGTAGAGATGCTAAAAACTATGGTGAGGCTAAAAATAGCTGGTTAACAGGTACTGCTTCATGGACAATGTATGCTGCAAGCCAAGCAATCCTTGGTATTAAACCAGATTATGATGGATTAATGATTGATCCACACCTACCAAAAGAAATTAAACATGCCAAAGTAACAAGAATATATAGAGGAATCAAATATAATATAACTATTGATAACACTTCTTCAGGTAAGTATCTGATGACTATTGATAATAAGGCCGTTGATGGAAAAATAATTCCATTCAATAAGGAACTTCCTGAAGTTAATGTTAAAATAACACTCTAATTTTTCCTTCTCTTGGGTAAGCCGGTAATTAATTTTACCGGCTTATTACTTTATATAAATGACAATAAGGCACTGTTTGCACAGTGCCTTAAATCATTATTTATTCTTCATTCTTTTTATATTTAACTAATGTTAATATATTTTCATTATTAGCATATTCATATGTTACTTTATCCATAATTTTCTTAACCATGAATATTCCAAGTCCACCAATTTCTCTATCTTCAGATGATGCATTAATATTTGGATCTTCCTTTTCAAGTGGATTAAATGGTACACCACGATCTTTAAATACAAATGTAATATGATCTCTAAACTTAGATAGAGTTATTACAACTGTACCAGTTCCTTCATATGCATATTTTGCAACATTAACAAATACTTCTTCTAATGCTGTATTAATCATTATTATATCTCTATTAGAGAAATCTAATAATTTTAATAATGATGATGAATAATCAAATAAATTATCTAATTCTTTAACATCTGCAGGGAATGTTCTACTTTCTGATACCAAATTTTCATTATTATAATTAAACATTAATATTGTAATATCATCAAATTGCATTGCATTTTCTGCATATAAATCTATATCTGTTCTTAAGCTATTAACAAATAATTTAGGTGATAAATCTCTATTTTTCTTAGCAAATGCTAATAATCTTGCTTCACCATATAATTCATTATGGCTATTATGAGCTTCTGTTACACCATCTGTATATAATAATATTTTATCTTTATTATTTAATACAATTCTATTTTCAGTATACTTAGATTCAGTAAATGCACCTAATACTACACCTGGCTTATCATTAGAATAAAATTCATTTCCATCACTAAATATAATTATTTTATTATGGCCAGCATTAGTAAATCTAACCTCACCTGAAGCTAAATCAATAATACCTAACCAGCAAGTAACAAATATATTTGCATCATTATTAGAACATAAAGCTTGATTTGCTCTTTTCATAATTGTTGCTGTATCTGATTTTAATGTTAATGTTAATGATTTAATTAATGTTTCTGTTTTCATCATAAATAATGCTGCAGGAACACCCTTACCAGATACATCTGCCATAACCAATGCTAAATGAGTTTCATCAATATAAAAATAATCAAAGAAATCTCCACCTACTTCTTTAGCAGGATCCATAAGACCAAATATATTATTTTTATTATCATCTTCTAATTCTTTAGGTAATACACTATATTGGATATCTGTTGCAACCTTTAATTCAGAATCTTGTTTATGCTTTTCTTCAAGTAGACCAGCTTCTTTTGATAATAATCTTAAAGATCTTCTAGATACTCCATATGCAATATTAGAAATTATTAATAAAATAAGTACTCTTGGTAAATAATAATATGTAAATACTTTAGCATATCTATTATCACCTTTTACATCTCTTAGATAATCTAACCAAACCCTTCTATCTTCAAATGTCGAGGAGTCTGAATTAAATTGTCTAATTATTGTTTTACCATCATAATCATATACTGTAATATCTTCAGCACCATTTAATAAATTGGAATCCCATTCACCTAAAAACATACCTGCATATATTGCAATAAACATTAATAGTGCGACTAAAATGAATGTAAATAATGATAATTTAGGATCATAGTAATGGTTTACTAAGACAATACATGTTGCCCACATTAATATACCATGCTTAGGAATTATTATATTAAGGGCAAATACACCAATTATAAACTGAATAATTAAAAAGTATTTAAATGCTGGTTTTTCAATTATTTTAGTTTTTGTATAAAAATATGTTGAACCAAATGCGACAATTAAAATAGGGAATAAAACTGATACCAATAAAAATGTATGATTAGAAACCTTAAAAACTCTTACTAAATACAAAATCCAAACAAGAATTACTACAAGTGCAGAAAAAATACACCCTTTTGCTAATTCTTTATTAGCATCTACTTCGTTTTTGTGATATATTTTTCTATTAATTTCAAGATTCTTTTTATTATTCATTATTCTATACCATCAAATACCTTTGAAACTAAATTTCTAAATTCTTTATACGCATTTGTATCTTGTAATTCATCGAAGCATTTTGTTAATTCGACATATCTCCATTTATGTTCTTTAGGGTTCTTTTCATTAAATCTTAACCATAGCTTTTCACCTAATATTTTGTGATCAGTATATATAGCTCTCATATTAGATAATTTATCTCCTAAAGCAACAATTTTAGAATCAATTGAAGCCTTTTTAAGCTTTTCCATTGTTTTTTCTCTTATTTCATGCCAGCTTAAATCTTCATAATTATCTATCGCATTATTTGATTCACTTAAAACTATATCTGCAATTCTTTTACCAAATTCATTATATATATCATCATATGTAACATCTGTATCCTCAATTAAATCATGTAGTGCTGCCGCAGCTATTAGCTCTTGATCATCTGTTATAGTTGCAACAATCCCCATTGCCTCAAGAGGATGTAAAATATATGGAATATTTTTTCCTTTTCTTCTTGTGTTTTTATGATGTGTAACTGCATAAATTATAGCTTTATCTACTAGTGATGTGTCTAAATCTCTATTCTTCACTTTCATCACCAGCCTTGATTAAGCCCATACTTCTACCTATCTTAGTTAGCTTAGCCGCTGTTTTTTCATTCTGTGAACGAGGACCATAAATAGAATCTAATAATAATTTAACAATCTTTTCGCCCATGTCCTTAGATAATATATAAACTACACATAATGCTAAAGGACCTGTCGCACTAGTTATAATATCTAAATCCTTATCACTAAATTGACGAACTGAAAATTCGTAAGCTAAATCTGAATATTCTTTAACAAAATCATCTAATTGCTTTAATGATTGGAAGCCAAATGATTTAAATACCTTTAAGAAATTCATTAAAGAAACTTCTTCTATTTCCATATTATTAATAGTGGCTATACGTTTATTTAATACAGTAAATCCGGCATTATCTAAATATTCTTTATATGAATCACCATTAAGTTCAATTTCTTCGAATTTACCATTTTTGATAACTTGTCTTACTCTTCTTCTATAATCCTCTATAGAATTTCTTATTTGACAGAATGATTCATCAGCAAGCTCTAATAGGCCAGCTAATCTATTTAAAGATCTTAGATATTCCTTTGGTATTTCTACGTCTGTCTTATAACCTGTATCATGCTGTACGGCAGCCCAGGCATGCTGTAGAATACTTCTTAATTGTATTTCAAATCTTATTTCATTAATATCTGGGTTATTAGGATCATAATATAAGCTTTTTGGTATTCTACAAATATAATGCAATGACATATATCCAAACTGATCTATATTATGCATTTTTCTTTTATCGATTGTATTATCCCAATCTACATCAAAGAATTTTTCAATCTTTGCGGCATATTTATCTACTTCATCATTATAAAAAGTAACTACTCTAGAGCCAACAATATCTGTAATATCATAAATAGATTGATACTTGTATCCCTTTAATTCTAGCTTACCAGCTAATGATTTTTCAGTTTTAATACGTGCTTCAACACTATTTACAATTGTTCCTGATTCTTTTACATATCCTTGTAATTGGTTAATAACAATTTCTTTAATTATTTCATAGGTTTTTAATTTTTCTTTATATTGTTCTAATATCATTTCTGAATGAAGATCCATATAATCACTCCTTAATATTTAAGAATGTTGAAAATCCAGTCATATCAAAAACTTCTAAAACCTCATCCTTTGGATTTAAAATATTTAAAGCTCCACCTTTACCTGATAATAATTTATGAAATTTAAGTACAACTCTTAAACCAGCAGATGAAATGTAATCTAAATTTTTTAAATCAAAATTCATTTCCTTTACTTTTTCAACATCTTCTTCTAATGCTTGATCTAATTCTGGTGCTGTATTAGTATCTAATCTACCAATAATAGCAACATTTAATACATTCTCTTTTAATTCCTTTTTGATGTCCATAATAATCCCCTATCCATTAAAATAAATTTTTTAATTGATAAAATTTTACCATATTTTCATTATTTTTTCAATATAACGAAAAAAGGAGATGGTGTCATCTCCTTTAATTAATTATTTAGAATTATCGATTTTTTGTAATCGTCTAGGCTCTTGACCTACTAATATGATATTCATATCTTCATCAGTAATTAAAGATTCATTTAAATCTAAATTAACTGTAACACTATCTCCTACATTGTATCCTTTATCTACAACGAAGAATTTATTAGTATTGTAATCTACATATGCATATTTAAAGTCACCATAGTCTTTTATCTCTAAAACCTTAGCCTTAAAGTGAAGTGGTCCTTCATTATCTGTATTAAATAATACTGATAAATTAGTCTTTAATAACTTCTTTCCTTTTGTATTAAACATCTTTTGAGCAATATCAAATGGTACATCAAATAAATCTTCATTACTCTTAAATAATAATTTATCTTTTGATGGTAATTCTGCAACAACAGGTAATTTAGCTAATAAATTAATTCTATGAACTACATAATCAGCTCCTGTTAATTTCATTGCAGCAACATTAATATCAAAATTAATATCACCATCTAATACTTTTTCTTTTGGTGTTTTTAAGAATACAATAGATTTACCTGCTTTAATCCAATATAGATTTTCGTTATCTACAGGATCTACCTTAACAATCTTACCACTAAATTTACCACCAAGCTCTACCGCAGCTGTAGGTACATTTACTGATACATTACCATCTTTTACTTCGCTTGCTACTGCAGGAGGTAATTTAACTTCTGTACCATAAATTGATAAGATACCATCTTTAATTGTTGCCTCACTTGAGAATACATCAGGAATACGTTGAATAACTGATTCTTCAGTTTCAATATCAAATAAATGAATTCTTGTTAAATCAACAGCAACTTTAATAATATCTCCAACTTTTACATCAAAATTAGATAACATCTTAATTCTAACTTCTGTTGAATTATCAGTAATACTCTTTTCATTTTCAACATCTAGATTTGCATAAACAATTGTTTCAGAACCTAATGCTTCAACTACTGTTGCTTTAGCTTCTAATACATCTAGATTTTTATTATCCATCTTCTCATCATATAAGAAGATATTTTCAGGTCTAATACCTATACATACTTTCTTACCATTTTCAATTACTTGATCTTTAATCTTTGGTAAGAAATCAGGTAATAATCTAATCTTTGCAAATCCCATATCTAATGAAATATTTTCACCATCTACAACATATGTTGCATCATAGAAATTCATTTGAGGAGTTCCTATAAATCCTGCAACGAATTTATTTGCTGGATAATTATAAATATTTTTAGGTGTATCAATTTGTTGAACGAAACCACTCTTCATAACAACGATTCTTGTACCCATTGTCATGGCCTCAACCTGGTCATGTGTTACATAAATAAATGTTGTTTGTAATCTTTGGTGTAATTTTGTAATTTCACTTCTCATTGATGCACGTAGCTTTGCATCTAGATTAGATAATGGTTCATCTAATAAGAATACCTTAGGGTTTCTTACAATTGCACGTCCTAGGGCAACTCTTTGACGTTGTCCTCCTGATAATGCTTTAGGCTTTCTATCTAGATATTCAGTAATATTTAAGCTCTCTGCAGCTTCTCTTACTCTTCTATCTATTTCATCCTTTGGAACCTTAGATATTTTTAAACTGTATGCAATATTATCATATACAGTCATATGTGGATATAGAGCATAGCTTTGGAAAACCATCGCAATATCTCTATCCTTAGGTGCGTAATTATTTACAACAACATCACCTATTTTTAATTCACCTGCAGTGATTTCTTCTAATCCTGCAATCATACGAAGTGTAGTTGATTTACCACATCCTGATGGACCTACAAAGACAATAAACTCCTTGTCGGCAATATCCATAGAAAAATCGTTTACTGCCTTAAATCCATTATCATAAACTTTGTAAATGTGTTTCAAACTCAAACTTGCCATAATCATCCTCCAAGTTAAAATTTGCCTCTATCAAGATTATTCTATCATTAAAAAATAATTTTGTAAACGATTTCCTTAAACGTTTTCGAAAAAATTTAATTTTAAAAGAAAAAGATGGATTCAAAATTCATCTTAAATCCATCTTATTTATCTATTTTTATTATAATATTTTAACAATATATACACAGGTATTGGATCATGCATCTTAGCAAGATTTGCTACTGTTTCTCTATTATTTAATATATCTGTTAATAAAGGTAGTGCTACCCAATATAAATTTTTAATCTTATTGCAATTTATTTTTAATTCTTCTTCATCATATTTTAAATTATGCTCAATAAAATATGGATTTAAAAAATTATATAGCTTATCTTCAACAGCAAGCAAATCAATTACAAATGGAATAAAATCATCAGAATTAATCTTTTTAATAATATCTTTAATTATATGATTTGATAAGCTATTAGTCATCGTACCAAAAAATTTAATAAAATATACAATGACCGATTCATAATTATTATAATATGCCTCTCTTGAATTAATTGATACATTATTATCATTTGGTTTTAAATTTGTATTAATTAATGTTTCAAATATAAAATGTGCAATTTTATCAGAATCATTTAATGTATTATATTTACCATCCTTTATATACATATAATTAGTAGGCTTTTTATAATCAATTTCTTTATCATAGCCTAAAAATATTTTTTCTATATCAGGATTATAAATATCAATATCTATTCCACATCTATAGAAATCAAATTCTATAGGCACTACTGTAGGTACTAAATCTAGGGAATTATAAATATTATATACATTTTTATATTCTATAGCGTTACTCTTTAATAAACCTCTTGGAGCTTCAAATGTATAAACAAATAAATTATTTGATGAAATTATAGGATTAGCATTTGATTGTATTTTATATGCTAATATATTAGCTACTGCCCCAGCTCTAGAAAAACCGTTTATTAATAATTTAGTTTCAGAATTTTTATTTTCGTTTAAATATTGTTCTAATTTAGAATAAACAATATCAGCCGCATTAGAAAAACCTTCATGATTTGAATTAGGACCTAGTTTAAAATTATTAGCCCATTCAAGACCATATGAAAAGCCTCTAATTGTAAGTGCAATAATATTATCCTTTTTACAAATTAAAAAGGCTATACTATCTATATCATTAAAATCATAACCATATACATAATAAGAATCAAAACCAAAATTATTATAATATTCCTTTAATTCATTAGCATAACCTGATGAAATAGTTGCTCCTAAAGAAAACATTGCAATATCTTGATTGTATTCCATATTCTTTGAGAAATATGAATCATCATATCCAAATTTCAAATTATATGTTTTATCATTTAATGCAAATGATGTGACACTTTTAAATATTTCTCCATCATTTAATTTATCTTCATCATAAAAATTATAATCTTTTTCTTCTTTTGTTTCTGTAATTTCTTCAGTACTAATTATAGTATCATTAGTAGTATCACTAGAAGTTTTTATATTTTTCTTTTTATTGCATGAAGCTAAGCTAAATATAAGTATTAGAAAAATAAATATAAATATTTTTTTCAAAATTACACCTCCTCTACTTGAGTAAAATGTAAATCCTCCAATATATTTTTATAACAATCTAAATGTATTTCATTTGGTGCTTCATAATTTAAACATTTATAATTTCCATTCTCCATTTTTACAAATGCTGTATAATAAATATTCTTTGTTTGAATTGTAAATTCTTTTAATTTCTCGATATTCTTTTCATCTATAGATTCAAATATTTCAATACCTAAAAATGTTTCACATTTATCTAATTCTTTATTAGCAGGTGTATTATCATTTTCTTCTGTATTAGAAAAATAGCTTATAGAATCTGATACAATAGCTATTTTATAAGCATGCTTATCTTTAATAAAAATATAAGATGCTCCATAATTTCTTTTAGTCTTTTTATATCCTTGTTTTTTTAATTCTGATTCAATATCAGATATATCTGTTTTATATTCAATAGTTTCATATTTTATATTTCTAACTTTTCCAAAGCTTTTAAATGATGCAAATTGAATTAATACAGTTATTAATATAAAATCAATGACTAATGTAACTAATAAAACCTTATTTAATATGTCAGATGAATATTGTATTGCAAATATTAATCCTACAGCAAGTATGAATAATATTCCGACAATAATCCATAGGGTTCTCGCTTTAATCTTTCTCATATTAATCCCTCGTATCATCAATAAATGCTAAATCAAAATATAAATCCTCACATAAAATATCATATATTCTATAAAACTTAGGTACTGGTCTATAAAAATCCATTTGTACTTCTTTTGCGTTATATACTAAGGCTTGTTCAATATTAGTTTTTGATGATGAACAAAATTTAATAGCTTGATTAACAGTATATTCATTATAGTGTTGGAATAAAACTACAACTATATTATTTTTAGTATCACTAAATTTTAATTCTTCCTTCTTAGGTGATAAATATGTTTTACCATCTAATAAAGGTTTTATTTTATCAAATTTATAATCTAAAATATTAAAATCTGTTTCATCGTTTACTAAAACATTAACAAATGTAGTATTTTTATATATTTTTGCGAATACTTCTACTTTATCATTATCAAATACCATTGTTTCATTTGCATATATTAATGCATAATGAAAATTATGGAAAGGTTTAGAATTATAATGACCAATTACACCTGGTCTTTCAACCACTTTTACCTTTTTAGGAAACATTATCTTCCATACAGCAACGAAAAATTCTTTTGGACCCATAATATCGCCTACCTTTCTATAAACTGTTTTAATTATACAATATAATTGTGAAAAAAGTATGTTTTTATTAATAAATAATAAAAAAATAGGTAATAATCTTATTTATTATACATTTCATATAAATATAAAAACTAGGTTGTTAGCCTAGTTTTTATTTTCCTAAACAGAATTTCGTAAATAGAGCAGTTATTAATTCATCCCTAGATGCTTCACCTGTAATCTCTCCTAAGGCGTCAAATGCGGCTTTTATATCGATTTCTATTAAATCTATATCAATCATACTAAGACATGCATCTTTAGCCGATAAAAGCGAATTATAGGCCTTTTCCATTAAATTTATTTGTCTTGTGTTATTTAAGTAATTACCATTTAAGGATTCAAAGGTATTAATATTAGTTATATCTAATATTTTATTTTCTAATTCCTTTAATCCATCTTTATTTTTAGCTGAAATATAGATTGCATCTTTTAATTCCCATTTTGGTTTTAAATCAATTTTATTAGCTATTATAATTCTCTTTTTATTTTCAGTTATTTTAAGTAATGATAAGTCTTCTTTATCTAATTCTTTAGACGAATCTAATACTAAGAATATTAAATCAGCAGATTTAATTGCTTCTTCTGATTTTTTAATACCAATAGATTCAACTAAATCATTACTTTCGTGGATTCCTGCTGTATCAATTAAATGTAGGGTTACATTACCAATATTAAATGAACCCTCAACCATATCTCTTGTTGTACCAGCAACACTTGATACGATTGCCTTATCCTCATCAAGTAATGTATTTAATAGAGATGATTTACCTACATTTGGTTTTCCTACAATACATGTTTTAATTCCATGTATTGCGATAGTTGATATTTCAGAATTCTTTAATATTTCTTTCATATCTATAAGCATTTCATCTATAATTGGTAATAAATAATCATTTGTTACAGTTATAGCATCATCATATTCAGGATAATCAATATTTACTTCTATTTTAGCTAATATATCTAATATTTTATCTCTAAATTTCTTTATTAAATTATATGTAGATTTTCTTAAAGATGATTGACTTCCCTTTAGTGCTAATTTATTAGTTGATGATATTACATCCATTATTGATTCTGCTTGAGTTAAATCAAGCTTATGATTCAAGAATGCTCTTTTTGAGAATTCTCCTCTTTCAGCTAATCTAAATCCATTATTCAATAATGTTTTTAATACTAAATTAGTTACATAAATACCACCATGGCAATTTATTTCAACCATATTTTCACCATCGAATGATTTAGGTGAAATGAAAACATTACATAATACATCATCTATTATTTCATTATTATCCATAATATATCCATGATGCATTGTATGACTTTTTACTTTTGTAAGATCTATACCCTTAAATATTTTATTTACTAATTTTATAGCCTCAGGTCCACTACATCTAATGATAGATATAGCACCTACACCATAAGGTGTTGCTATAGCACATATATTATCAACCATTTAAATCACTCCGGTTGTATTATACATAATTTATTGCTATTTTTCAATTAATGTCTTTTCTTATAAATTATTATTACAAGTATTATTCCAATAGTTATTAATGATGCAATAATAGCTAATGTAATTATTAATGTAATATTATTAGTATTATTAATTTTTATATCTTCATTTGCCTTTTCATAATTGATATCTGAATCTATTATTTGTATTTCAAAATTAGATAATTCTTCACCATTTTTTAATACTAATGAATATTCATCTTTAAGTATCTCATCATTAAAATAATCAGATACTATTTCATATTCAATATCTGCTGATATATAGTTTCTATCTATTAAATATAATAATAATTCATTTTGTGTTAGTCTATTATTTCTATTAAGCTTTATTATTTTATTATCTTTAGATTCTTCTATTTCATCTTTATTAACTATTATATTAAAGCTTCCATATGCTTCATTTTGCATATTATCCTTAGCACTAACCTCGAATTTATATATACCAGGAATATCATAATTATATTTATAACCATTAATATCATTAATTACTATATTATCATTATTAAGTTTTCCATCTATTTCATCATATGCATATATATTTGATTTAATAAATTGTTCTTCTAATTTATTACCTTTATTCACATATATATCATTTAATACAAGCTTAGGCTTTATATCATCAATTATATTTAATTCTAATTCCATTGTTGATTCATTTAAAAATTCATCTTTTACAATAATTAATAATGGATACAATCCTGGCTTATTTAAATTATTAATAAAGCTATCAGCATTATAATCTACTTCATAGCTAGATATATCTATAATATCCAATGTATTAATAATTGAATCTATATCTATGCTATCTATATAGCTATATTCTAATTTAGTATCACTTGTTATATTTATAATAGGCTTTTCATTATCAATTACATTTACATTATATGTTTGAATATATAATTCACCATTTGTCGCGGATGCTATAATATGTATTTTATATTCACCAGGAATATTTTTATTTATTTCATATTCTTTTATATCAGCATAACATTCATCTAAATAAAAATATGAAAAATTAAATATTTCTTCTAAATTAGATAAATCTAGTTCATCTTTGTATCCAACAGTTAAGGATTCAGGATTTCTTAATTTGAATTTATTATCTCCAATATCACATACATTAATAAATAAATTAGCTATATATTCTTTATGCTTAAATATATATTTTACTTCTACATAATATTTCCCTACTTTATTATAGTTTTTATAATAATCATTTGTATCTATAACATAATTTTCTATTCCAGTTTTATTTATTTGTTCAAATATTTCTGATTCAGTTACTTGTCTATCAATTGTTGTGTAAATATCAGGTATATCTAATATCATTGGTAAAACCTTTATTTCATAGATATATTCATAATATGTATCATCATATATTAATAATATTTTTAAATAATGCTTACCCTCAGATATATAACCATATTCATCTAATTCGTAATCTCCACCATAATATTCATTTGTTTTATTATATAATACTAATCCAGTATCTAGTGTTATTTCTGATTTAATTAGCTCTTGTTTAGTAGGTAAAAAATTAATATGTTCTTTTATATTTTTAATACCTAATATATTATATGATCTTACAGCTATTATATCCTCATATTCACCAAAGCTTGTGCTATCTGGTAAATTATAATTGTTATTATCATCTAATGGAAATACCTTTGTTGTAGGAGTAGCTAATTTACATTTTGTATAATTTTCATATTCAATATTATTAGGATCATTAAAATTAATTGTTTCACTATTATCAACCCTATAACCATATCCAGTTGTTGAAATACTGACACTAATTCTTAATATATCATCATAGTATAAATTAAATTCTAAAAATTTAAATCCCCTATTAGATCTTAATATTGCCTCTGTCTTAATATAATCAGAATTAAATTCACCATAAACATATCTTTTTCTTTCAATTCTATAGCCTTCACCATCAGCTGGATTAGTAGCTATAAAATCTAATAGTAATGAGTATGTATTAGATTTTACAATAGTAGTTCTATCATATTCTTTTAAAAATATTTCATCTACTTCCATTTGTTTATTTCTTAGTGAACTATCAATATTATATGAGCTTGCGGATACATTAATATTTAAGCCCATGAAAAAAAGTGTCACTATAATCATAATGACACTTAAAAATTTTAATCTTTTCAAAAATATCACCTCTATATATATAATAGACATGAAAGTGATAAAGTTTTTAAAAATTTTTTTTCTCTTCTGCTAAAAATTCATACATTTCTTTAGCATCAGCTTTTTTTACTGATATATCTAGTGATGTAACTTTTACTTTTACAATCTTTGTTCCAAACTCAATTGTTATTACATCACCTATTTTAATTTCTTTAGAAGGCTTTGCAGGAATATCATTTACTAATATTCTTGATGCGTTTGCAACATCTTTAGCAACCGTTCTTCTTTTTATTAATCTTGAAACCTTAAGATATTTATCTAATCTCATTATTCATTATTATCTGAACTATCAGATTCCTTTTTAGTTTCAGAAGTTTCAGTTACATCTTTTTCTTCTTTAACTGATGGCTTTTCATCTTCAGTTAAAGATTCAGTAGATTTAACCTCATCTTTAGTTGCTGCTTCAGCTAGTGTATCTTCAGATTCTTTTGTATCTTCTTTTACTTCTGGTTCTTTAAATTTTTCATCAACCCATTTTAAATGACCAGTTTTATTAATTTCATCAATATCTGATTTAGTTAATGTTTCAACTAATAATAGATATTCAGCTATACAAGATAATAAATCTTTGTTAGATTCTAATACTTCTTTAGCCTTAGAATAGCAAGATTCAATTATTCCTCTTACTTCCTTATCGATTTCATGAGCAACTTGATCTGAGAAGTTTTTATCCTTTAGGTAATCTCTTCCTAAGAATATTGAACCATTAGGTTGTTCGTATTGAACAGGACCTAAATCTGACATACCATATTCAGTAACCATAGCTCTTGCGATTTTTGTTGCGTTTTCGAAATCATTTGAAGCTCCTGTTGAAATATCTGAGAAAGTTATTTCTTCTGCAACACGTCCACCTAAAAAGCCTGTAATAGTTTCTAATAATTGTTCTTTAGTTCTAAAATATGTTTCTTCTTTTGGCATCATTAGATTATATCCACCTGCTTGACCACGTGGTACAATAGTGATTTTTTGAACTACTGATGCATTTTCTAATCTTAATCCAATAACAGCATGTCCAGCCTCATGGAAGGCAACTAATCGACGTTCATGTTCAGTATATTTCTTAGATTTCTTTGCAGGACCCATCATAACACGGTCTATTGCTTCATCAATATCAGATGTAGAAATAACCTTACGATTTTCTCTAGCTGCAAGTAATGCTGCTTCATTTAATAAGTTTTCAATATCAGCTCCACTAAATCCTGGAGTTCTTTGTGCGATTTCATTTAATTTAACACTTGGATCTAAATGCTTATTTCTTGCATGAACCTTTAATATTGCTTCTCTTCCTAAAACATCAGGATTAGAGATAGTAATTTGTCTATCAAAACGACCAGGTCTTAAAAGGGCTGGGTCTAATACATCAGGACGGTTAGTTGCTGCCATAATGATAATACCAGTATTACCAACGAATCCATCCATTTCAACTAATAATTGGTTAAGTGTTTGTTCACGTTCATCGTGTCCTCCACCCATACCAGCTCCACGTTGACGACCAACTGCATCGATTTCATCGATAAATACAATACATGGGGCATTTTCTTTAGCTGTTTTGAACATATCACGAACACGAGACGCACCAACACCTACGAACATTTCTACGAAATCAGAACCTGAAATAGAGAAGAATGGTACACCAGCTTCACCAGCTACTGCCTTAGCTAATAATGTTTTACCTGTACCAGGAGGACCAAATAGAATTACGCCCTTTGGTACTCTAGCACCTATTTCATTATATTTACGAGGATTCTTTAAGAAATCAATTATTTCAACCAATTCTTCCTTTTCCTCATCACATCCAGCAACATCGTTAAATGTTACTGTCTTACTTCTATTTAATTTAGCTGTTGATTTAGCAAAATCGAATGCTCCACCAGCTCCACCTTGACTTTTCATTAACATTCTCATTATGAATAATAATACAACAAGTAATATTAATGATGGTAATAATGATACTAACAATGATAACCAAATATTTGTTTTAAGTGGAACAATAGTAATTGATAAATTATAATTAGAAATTAAATATTCTAGTTGTAAAGTTGTTACTGCAGACTTGAAATCTATCTTTGCAGTGCCATTTTTATATTGGCCAGTAATATAATATAAATCATAATTATCAGAAATTGGTGATGCAGTAAGTTGAACATCTTCAACTAAATAATTACCATTAATTTGTTCTTGTAGTTTAGTGTAGCTAATATTTTTATATGTTTTTTGTGTTAAGTTTTGAATTAAAAAATATATACCAATAATAGCTGCAATAATAACTATAATAAAGAGCCAATCAAACTTGGGTCTTTTTGGTTGCTTTTTATCATCTTGCATAATAATCCCTCCAAATCAAATTATTTTTTATATACAGATTCCTTTAATACACCAATATATGGTAAATTTCTATATTGCTCATTATAATCAAGGCCATATCCTACAACAAATTCATTAGGAACCTTTCCTCCTATATAATCAGCATATATATCATACTTTCTTCCTTCAGGCTTATCTAATAATACTACTAAAGATACGCTAAGTGCTCCTGCAGCTACAAACATTTTCTTTAATTCTAATAATGTTTTGCCTGTGTCTAATATATCTTCTACTATTACAACATGTCTACCTGTTACTATTGGCATTTCACTTTTTAATATAATATTTCCAGTAGATGATGTTCCAGAATAAGAGCTTACCTTTATATAATCCATTGTTGATCTAATGCTTATTTTTTTCATTAAATCTGTCATAAAAGGAACAGATCCCTTTAATACACCTATAAATAATGGATTTTTATCTTCATAGTCCCTATTTAGCTCTTCTGAAATTCTATCAACACATTTTTTTATTTCTTCTTCTGAAATACATATTCTTAAAATATCATCGGTTATGCTCATACTTCTAACTCCTCGCATAATAAATAAATATCTGCATTATCTCTTTGTTCAAATACATCCTTAGATTTAATATAATCATATACCCATAATATTTTAGAATTATTATCAGTAATAATTGGTATTAAATCTCTAATTTCTTTTGAAACTTTAGCATCTATAAAAACTCTATTTAGTTTTTTAGTACCAGATAATGTTTCGATTACATCTCCATTTTCTCTTGGTCTTATATGGAAAGGCAACGATAATTTATTATAGCATAATTTAAGATATTTTACATTAGATTGGCTAATATTTTTTGTAAGAGTAAATTTATAATTATTATAAATTATTGATTCACCTAAATTTAATACCATTTCCTTATGTTCAACTATTATATCTTTATTAATATATGCATAATCATATGATCTAATAAATTTGTTATTAGAGGCAAGTAATAATGATTTTGTACCATTAGACTCTTGTAAGAATGTATAAATATTATTAATTATGTCATTATTCTTTCTTATATTATGTCTTTCAAGTAATAATGAAATAATATCTTTTTTAAGTGCAATATCAAATTTGTTAAATTCATTTAATTTAATCTTATTATCATATTTATCTAAGAATTCTTTAGATTTTGATCTAATAAAATCAAATGCTTCTTTTAATTGAATTGAATATTCTAATATCTTTGAATAAAAGTCACCACATTCATTTTTAAGTAATGGAATGATATGATGTCTTAATCTATTTCTTAAATAATGATCTTCATGATTAGATGAATCTTCAAAATATTTTAAGTCGTATAAATTACAATAATTATATAAATCAGATTTAGATACACATAAAAGTGGTCTTATTATTTTATATTTTCCATCATCATTTACAATTGAAATTCCACCATAACCATATAGATTTGATCCTTCCATTAGCTTCATCAATATTGTTTCAGCCTGATCATCTAAATGATGTGCAGTAGCAATTAAATTAGTATTATATTTATCACATACAGATCTAAAGAAATTATATCTTGCGTTGTGGCTTGCGTTATGGAAATTATCATTACCATCATAGTGGTATTCTAATATTTCGTAAGATATACTTAGCTTTTTAGCTAATTCAATCATAGATTTTTCTTCTATTTCTGATTGTTCTCTCATGTGATGGTTAACGTGAGCCATTATTATATTGTATCCTAAATTATGTAATATATATAATAATGCAACCGAATCAGCACCACCTGATACGGCAACAACTATAGGTTTATTAATATTTATATTATTATCCTTTAAAAAGGATTTTACTTTATTTTCCACATTAATCACCTGTTTGATATTATACATTAATAATATAATTTTAATCAAGTTAGAAAAATTCGTAAATAATGGGAAATAGTGAAAAAGGATGGCTTAAAACCATCCTTTAAATCAGTCTTTTTAAACTCTATTATACTACTGCTTAGTATCAGTACCTTGTAATTTATCAGCAGTTAATACAGTTCCACCTAAATTAATAGAAATATTATCAGAATTAAATGATACACCAGTTACATCAATTGCTGTTGTAGCATCTGATTTACCATATACTGTATTACCACTTGCATCAGTAGAACTATTTATTATTGATAAACTAGAAATAGTTACATCAGTTAATGTAGCTGTTGCTGTTGCAGCATTAATATATCCAGCAATTGCAGCAGTTCTATATTGACCATTAATAGTACCACTTAAAGTAACATTTGTTATTGTTGTACTTCCTGCAGCCCTACCTGCTATACCAGCTAGTGATTCACCAGCACCTTCAATATTAAAAGTAATATCAGAATCTTTAACTTCTAATGTTGCTGTTGCATATTGAATAGCAACTATACCTCCAGCTACCTTATTTACATCTTTCATAATAATATTTAATTTAGATTTTGAAATCACAGCACCTGTTGCTGCTGAATCATATTGTAATCCACCAACTACACCACCTAAATTGCTACTACTTCCTGCAATTCCATTAACCTTTAAAGTAGCATCCGCATTCTTTAAAGTAAATGAATAGTTTTTAGCCCATCCAATTATTGCACCTGAATTTTTACAGTTAGAACCAACTGAATTAAATGTTATATCACCAAATAATCCATCAAGTATAATATTTCCTTTATTGCAATAGCCGAATATTCCACCTGAATATTGAGAACCAGATACATAAGAATCAATACATGTAATATTCTTTACTGTTAAATCATCAACACCACCATGTGAGCCTAAATTACCAGCACCAGCAACCAAACTTGAATATGTATTCGCAGCTGCGTCTGCAGAATTTTTAACATAGCATTTATTGAAAGTAATATTTTCAATAACTTCTGATGCATAACTTCCACTTGTTAAAATACTTGTATATTTAGCATTTGTTGTAATTGTACAATTACTGAATACAATGTTCTTTAAAACTCCACCATATGTTTTTCCAAAGAAAGAAATTGAATCTGTTGTAACACCTTCTAAAGACCAATTTTGAATTTCAAAATCATAGCCATAAACAGAACCTGTAAAATTATCAGCTCTACCTGTATAAGGAGTTGTTGCAGTAGACATATCAATATTAGCTGTTAAATAGATTACTTTATTAGCTGCTATAGCTGCAACTAGTGCATCTGCAGTACTTACATATTCAACATTTTCTTTTTCTAATTCCATATAGTATAAATATAGTACTGTATCTTCTTCAGGTAACTCTGTTTTTGTAAATTTCTTAGAGAAATCAGCATCTTCATAATAACCAATAAACTTATATTTATCTTTTGTAGGAGCTGTAGGCAATGTTAAGGCATCACCAGCTACACCTGTTATTTGTAAATCTGTTAACTCAGTTTCTCCATCCATAAATTTAATTACTGATTTTCCTGTAGGAGCTGTTACTTCTACTGTTACTTCTTTTTCTAATGAACCAAGTTTAAAAGTAATTGTTGTAGTACCTTCTTTTAATGCTGTTATAGTCTTACCATCAAATGAAACAATTGACGAATCACCTATTTCATAAGTAACTTCCTTATTTTCAGCATTCCATGGAGCTACAGTTACCTTTATTTCAGCCTTTTTATTTCTTTCAATTGTGAATGAATCTTCGCTAACATTAATAGCTGTTGCTGCAGTCTTTTGATTTATTCCCTTTAATGTTGTTAATGCAGAAACATAATCATATGTAGCAGTCCACTCAATCAAACCATTATTTAATGCAAATATATTGGCAATTGTATAGTTTGCTGCTTCAGCTTGTGTAAGGATTCGTCCACCTACTACTGCTGTTGTTATAGAACCTTCACCAGTTGAACCATACTCAGAGAAATCAGCAGCAGTAGGCTCACCATTCATCTTAAACCAACGAGACTTAGTAGAACCATCATATGCAGCAGTTGAATATGCCTTAGTAAATGAACAATTAATATAAGATACTGTTGCTTTTGCACCCCAAGTACGACCTAAACTCATTGCACCATCTAATACATCAAATTTAGAATCACCAAAATTATATGTTAATGTATAATATTTTGCAACGCCTTCTGTAGGCACTGTCGCTGTAGTATAATCACCATCAGCTGTAAATGCACATGCATTAAAGATATAACCATAATCAGGTTTATCGCTATCTGTTGCTTTCATAGCAGTAACATAGCCATTATTAGTATCCTTTTTCTCACCGAACTTATCAACAGCGTTGATTAAACACTTATCAAAGAATGCAAGACCTTTTGCATTACCAAAAATAAAATCAATATTTCCTTCAATAATACAATCATCAAAATATGTTCTTCCTTGTTTTAGATATACTGTATCTTGGTTACCATATAAATGAACATGTGATACTGTAGCCATATCACCATTAATAGTTAAAGCTAATCCTTGTGGAGAACCATATTTTGAAGCATCTTTAATATAATCAAATTCATTAAACACTGCCACATTATATAATCCAAAGTTAGATGCATTAACATGCAATGTTGCACAATCAAGGCCATATGCAGTTCCCTTAGTAACATCAATTGTATCTTCTACTGCAGAATAAGTAATTATAGTATTATTCCAATCCTCACCAATAATTGATAAATTATTCAATGAAGCAGGGATAGTCACTTTTCCATAATATACACCAGATGCTAAATAAATAACTTTATTGACTGATTTATCATAGTTACAAGCTGCTAGATAATCAACAGCTGCTGTTAATGATTTGAATGTTTCAACACCATTAACTAATGTTCCATCTGCCGCTGTTAATGATGCATCAACATTAACATAAACATAATCTTCTACAACTTCAGGTGTTGTTTCTACAATTGCAACTTTATATGTAACATCATCAAATTCAAGACCACTATATTGATCCTTACCTGTAATTGTTACTGTGTATTCACCAGCAACTGTAGTATCTGAACAATTATTTGTAATTGTTATACCATATTTTGCATAGTCAGATTCTTTAATGTTTTCTACTATACCATCACTCCATACTGAATATACTAAAACATTCTTTGTAGAAATATCACTATCAACAAGATATGTTTTTACAGCAAATTCAGAATTTACTTCAAATCCAGTTTGAGAAACAACTTTAACTTTATATGTTTCTGAAACAGTAGTTCCAGAAGCGTTTGTTTCTTTTGAACTAACTGTAATTGTATATTCTCCTTCTTTTGTCGCATCATATTCTGAATAATTAACATCAAATTCACTTGAATTTAAAATTATTTGTACTCCATCATTATATACTGCCATAACTGCTAAACCATCTGAAGTAAAAGCATCACCTTGATGGAATCTATTAGTAACATTAGATGTTAATAATTTAATTGATGTGATTACTGAATCAGCATTCTTAACATTTGTAGAGGCTGAAGTCAAACGATATTTATCTTGTTCAGTTCCTTCTTTAGTCCATACATTTTCAAAATCAAAGCCTTTTCCCTCTAACCATGTAGGATTATAATCAGTTGATGCTACAGCTGTTAACGCAGTCTTTCCATATCCGCTTCCTGAATCTGCAACTATAGAAGAATTAGTTGTATAAATATTCTGAATACTTAAATTTTCTGCTGTAGAAGTAACTAAATCATAATAATTTGTTGCATTTAAAATAACAACATTATTAATAGATAGTTTAGTAAGTTTCTTAGTACCTCCAGTAATTAAACCGTTATTATTACCAGAAGGCATATCAGCATCTCTAATAATCACGTTATTAACTTCAACGTTAGAACCATCTCTAACACGGCCTAATAGGAATCCACCATTTTTTGTAGACACCTTAAATGCAGCTGAAACATCAATGTCACTAACCTTTAATGTTGCATCAGCTCCTCCTTGAAGGTCACCAATTAATAATCCTCCATAACTAGATCCGCCTTCTGAATATGTACCATTTTTAACTGTTATTTCTTTTATTGTATATACACCAGGTTCAGCATTTGATCTACCAAAAATTAATCCTGGATAACTTGTTGCCTTAACAAAGCATGAATTAAATTCTAATTTTGAAAATTCACATGTTCCTGATACCATACCAGCCACAATTGCTTCTGTTTCATTAGCAGCTGATGAAGCAACGTTCAAAAACTTAATATTTGTAATTGTTGCATTATTACATGTTGCTGTTAAAAAACCAGTCTTATTTTCAGCTTTTTCAATATAAGATGCATTTTTAATAGTATGTCCTTGACCATCAAATGTACCTGAGAAAGCAACTTTGGTAGCATCTAATGCAACACCTTCTAAATCAATGTCAGACATTAACATAAACTTCTTTGAAGAAGATTCTAAATAACGGAAATTATTAAATTCTTCAACATTAGTAATTGCTTTATAATCAGAATAATCTTCATCTCTAACATAAACAGTATAGCTTGTTGAAACATCGCCAACTGAAATAGTTACTTGGTAATCACCAACTGTTTTCTTAACAAAGTTATGTGTTACCTTATATTCTTCTTTATCAAGTACTCTTGTTTCGCCATCTTCCATAGTAGCTGTAACTACTATTCCTTCTGTTGTAAGATTTTCAGTAGTATAGAATACTTGCGCATCGAAAGTATTAACACTTAATGAAACAACTTTTAAATCTTGTTTTGGATCTTCTTGTCCAGTTGGAGTTGTTTCACCTGTTGTACTTTCAGTTGGAGTATCACCAGTTGGAGTATCACCAGTTGGAGTAGGACTTTCAGTAGTCTTTTCACCAGATTCTGTGTTTTTAGCCTTATTAGTACATGCAGCTAAACTAAATACTGCAGATGCTAATAAAACTCCTAAAAATAAATTTTTCTTTTTCATCTTTTTTCTTTTCTCCTTATATTTTGTATTGTCTCAAAATATTATTATTTGAAAACAAATAACTGTTTTAATGATAGCATAAAGAAAGCGCTTTTACAAGAATGCTGTATTAAAATTTTTATTAATTTTTACGTAATTTTTATTTAGTGTAATATATCTTACAATATATTAGTTTATTCATTTTGTTTTCGTTATGAAGTTGTTCTTTTATTATCTTAATAACTATTTTTTAATCATAATAAAAAGGCTGTTAAGCCTTGATAATGATTAATTCAATATCAAAGGTTTAAACAGCCTTTATTTATTTGACTATCTTAAAGTTACTCTTTGAGTATCTTTATTATATTCCCAAATATTATCTAAATCGAAATCAAGATAAATTGGTCCGAATATTTCTTTTGGTAGACCATAATCAGTTACAATCCACTCTTTTGTTTCTTCGTTATAATAATACATTACATCACCATATTGATGTGAAGAAGATTGAACTAATTTAGAATAATATTCTGCCCAATCACCATAGTTATAATAGTTATTATGTAACTTTTCATCTACAGCGATTGCACGTCCAATAATTGGATTTAAATTCTTATGAGCATACTTTTGAACTTCATCAATAGTACCTTTTTCTAAAGCATCATAGAATCTAGCCTTAGCATCAATGTATTGTCCTTTATATACAAATGTTACATATGCAAAGTTATGATCAACATTAATATAACCAGAACCATTATCAAGGTCACCTAAGATACCAGCACCATATAGACCCTTAGAAATAATTATACCTTCGAAGAAGTTTCTATTTAAGTTAACAGTATACATTTCAGAATCATTCTTACAACGTCCTAAGATACCACCAGAGTTTCCACCAGTATCAGAACCATCACCAATTGTTGCAGTTACATAGCAGTTAGTCATTGTAATATTTAAATATGTTGAAGAATCAGCAATTTGAGCATTACCAACTAAACCAGCTTGATACTTATTCTTTGAAGAAATTGTATATTCATTAGGTAAAATATAAATCTTATCTATAGCTTCATCACCTGTAGGAATTGCATCACCAACATGGAAATCTTTGTCCTTAGTTAAGTCAATTGCTACATAGTTATATGTATTATCTACTGCTTGATATACATATCTATAATATTGAGTATTTGCTTGGAATGTTGTATCTTCTGTTGGAGTATAGAATTCAATTGGGTTAACTAATTGACATCTGTTGAAGAAGTTATCTCCACCAACAACTTGACCAACTAATCCACCTACTGCTTCATAACCTACGAATGAAGAATTTGTAATCTTAACATTTTGAACGAAACCACCATTCATAGCACCTATTACACCCATTCTCTTACCTTTACCAGAATCAATGTAATTTAACTTAATATGATCAAATGTTACGTTCATAATTGAACCGTTAACAACCTTATAGAATATATTTACACTATTTGATGAATTTGAACTTGTAGCAGTAATGTTAGAAATTGTATGGTTACCACCATTGAATAAGCCACTAAATTCTTTTGTTGCCATATTTGTATCCCAAGTAACATTCTTGAAGTCTAAATCTTTTGTTAAATAGAAGATTGTTAATGTCTTAGAATAATCAGCACCATCTGGAGAACCAGCTCTTGCTAGCTTCATAAATTCAGATTCACTAGTGATTGATTTAGTCTTAACAACTGCCTTATAAACTTGAGCATCTGCTAAGTTAGATAAATTATCGTTAACTACAGTGTAGTAAATATAATATGCTGTATCGCTTGTTGCATTATTATTAGCTATAAATTGAGCAACAACCTTATCTGTTGAAATCTTATAAGATTGAACTCCTTCCATCTTAACTAATTCTTCTGGAGTTACTTCTCCTAAATCAGTAGTTGATGTAATAGCTTTTACATAACCTTCAACGTTAGATAAGTTACCACTAATTGCGAAACCATCAGCACTTAAAATTACATTACTCTTATTATTAATGAAATCAATTGAACAATCTGGATCTACTACATATACCTTAAATGTATAGCTTGAGATTTGGTCAGGATCTTCTTTTGATGTTGCTGTAACTGTAATTCTATAAACACCAGGGTTAGATGTATAAACATCATCGATTGGATAGAACTTTGAGTTACCATCTGCTGCATATTCATATTTATATTCAATGTCATATAATCTTGGATCTATTTCATTGTTATTAATTGAAGATGCATCTACTGGATAAACTCTAGGAGCATAATATGTACTATAGATTTGTACTCTTAATGCATCAGCACCTGTAGATTCTAGCTTACCTAAATATTGTTCTCTTGGATAAACTACAATATTAAATACCTTTTTAATAGTTGCTGTTGCATATCTAATAGTTGCTGTTAATTGAACTGTTGTTTTTGTCTTTGGAACTAAAACATGAGCAGTTGATTCAACTGACATTGATTTAGATACTGTTTCATTATTTAAAATTTGAATTACATCTTCATTTGAAGATTCCCAAGTTATTTCACAACCATTCATTAAATTAGTTATATCAAAATCTTGGAAAGTAGCATTTACATTTGTAATAGGAGCTAATGCCATATATGCAGATAATACTCTTTCCATATCCTTTGTCATATTTGGATTAGATGTTTCAAATGAGAAATAATCAGGATGTGTATATTCAGCGATTGATGATTTATTTAATACACAACCAACTGGTTTACCTTCTGCAAATGTATTTAAGTTAGAATCATTAGCAAGTGCTAATTTATCATGCATATTTACAGAACCATCTACATTTCTATAAGCTTCATCAATTGATTTACCTAATGCATATAATAAATCTTTATCTCTATCAGCACAAATTGCATTAATTGAAGTTAAATCTTTAAAATCAGCATCAGTTAAAGAATCGAAATCTTCACCACCATTAAATGGAATATCAGCAGTGAATGAATGATAGCTTGAACCATCTTTTACATCTCTAAATGCTTTATATATTTCTTTATCTGTTCTTTCAGTTTGGAAGATACTATATGCTGTACTACCTCTAAATGCATCAGCATTATTTAAGTTATCGCCTTCTGCAACATATTTATCTTGGTTATTAATATAAGATAATACACCATAGAAATCATTATATGAACCGATTGTTCTTGCTAAGTCAATGTTGTTTGACTTATTAGTAGCATAATTAATACCTCTTGTATCAGTTACTTCACCATTCATATTTAAACCAATACAGTTATTATATGCTGTAACATTTCTTATAGAAATAAGACCTGGGTTAGAGTTATCAGATACACCATGATATTTATTATTAAATGTCATACAGTTTTCTACTATAACATCACCTGTCATTGTAGAACCACCTAGCTTAAATCCGATACCATCACCATTTTGAGTATCATATGCTCTACCTACATTAACCATATCTGTCTTAAATGCTGGTTGAGCAACATATGGTAAGAATCCATTTTCAAATGATACACAGTTATATAATAAAACTGTACCAATGTTTCCTGAATCTTGTTTAGCATATAAATCCCAACCATCATCAGAATTTCTAAATGCTATACAACCATCAAATACATTCATATGTCCAACAGTAAGCTTTGCAGCAAAACCATCAGCATTTTCACCTAATGTAACATCATCATAATTTGCAAATGATGTACAGTTTCTAATTAAGTTATATCCTGGCCATTCATCTAATGTTGCTTGAGATGAACCACCACGACCAATTTGTAATCCTGTATCTCTATTGTTGTAGAACATACATTGATCAACAATATTATGGTTACCAGCAACATACATACCATTATCACCAGCACCAGTAACTTCTAAACCATAGAAATACCAATAGCTACCATAAACTTGAATTCCTCTATTTGCATCATCAAATGTCATTTCAGAGAAATCAAATTCTACTCTATCGCCTTTATTTTCAGGTTGAACTGTAATAAATTGTCCTGGAGCACCATTATATTTAATTTCGTATGCTGTTGCAGCATTACTATCTTTTCCAATAGGAATACGCTCATTAAATTTATATGTACCTGCAGCCATTTTAATATTAGTACCAGGTGATACTTTCTTAGTTGCTGTAATAAAATCATATGGATTTTCTTTTGTACCATCACCAGCAGATGTTCCTGTAGGTGATACATATAAATCTTTATTTCCTTCAGATACTAAATCAATTGTAATATTTTGAATTTTATCTGCAGCTAATGAGTTTAGGGCATCAGCTAATAAAATTTGCTTTTGATCATTTGTATTTTTAACTGCTTTACAAGAAGCAAGTGTAAGAGCAGCTGCTGAGGCAAATGCTAAAGCAGTAATTAATGTTCTTTTTTTCATTTTCTCTTACCTCCTACTTCTTAATTGCTGTAATAAAGCCATGGAATGTAATTGCTTTACCTACTGCAGCCACCTTATATGTACCTGCGTCTGGAATTTCAATAACAAACTTTTCTGGAACTTTATTTAATGTTGCTGTATATGTTTCTAGTAATACACCTGAATTTTCATATAAACCAAATAAACGTTCGTCACTTGAACCAGAACCCATGTATAAAATTAATACGCCTGGCTTATCAAACTTAAATTCTAAATATGAATCAGATGCTAATTGATTCATATAAACATAACCATCAAAGTTAAGCTTATCTTCAGCACATTGAGTTGGCTTAGCATCAATTAATACATTTCCTTGTGAATCTGTTGTTTGCATTCCATATGCATTAAATACATCACTAAATTCATAACGACCAACTGTCTTCTTACCGTTTTTATCTACTTCAATATCAAATTCATCTCCACCGGCAAAATTAGTTACTTGCGAAATATTGTAAATTTCAGATGGTTTAATATTAATTTCAGTTGAGTATGAAATATCATTACCATTTTCCATTAATTCATTAGCTGTAATCTTAACAGTATGTTTACCTTCAATATATGTTAATGCACCTGTTACAGTAAACTTATCAGGAGAAATAGCCATTACTTCTTCTGGACCATATTTTCTTTCAACTGTAATTTCATAATTACTTAAATCAATGATACCATCAAGAGATGCATTAATTTCAGGATTAACTCCATCCTCTAAGTATAAACCTTGAATTGGGTTAATAACATCAACTACAATGAATGATTTAACAACATTCTTTCTAGTTTCTTTATTAATAACAATGTCTCCAGCATCATATACAACAGGTACAATATAAGAACCTACCTTACCTGTATTAACGCTTGAATAATCAATTGTTAATTTTCCATCCTTACTTGTCATCTTTTTATTAGTTGTATCATTAACTAAATTACCATTGTCATAATCTACAGATATAGTTTTAAATGCAGTACCAACAGCATTTACTTCATTATTAATAATTGAAATATTTAGGTCAGTTGGACTTAAAGTGAAATCATTAACAAATCCTGTTTTCTTTGAATAAGTTACATAACATGTATAAATTCTTCCATCATTTGTTAATGTTTTATAAATAGAACCTTCATCTATTTGTTTAGGTGTTTTACCTTCTTTATATCCAGCTTTAATACCTGCTGTATATTTTAAATTCTTTGTTGTTTCGAATTCAGATGATCTAACTGATATATTATAGCTAGATTGAGTTTGAGTTTCATTGTATCTATAGTTAACAAGTACAGTATAGTTACCCATAATGCTTGTATCTACTGCTGAAGCATCAATACGTACCTTTTCAGATACATTTGCTAAAACAGAAACTGTCTTGCCATTTTCATCTAATCTTGCTGATCCATCTGGATTAACTGCAATAAATGATGCTAAAACAACTAATCCTTCAGATGAATATTCCTCACCTAAATAAAATTTAGTTCTTGCATAATTTGTATAAACAGTAATTTTTTGTAATCTATATTGAATCTTTGCATCCTCATTAATATAAATATCAGGATAATTCTCTGGTTTTTCTAACGTAGATTTATCACCAAGTGCTGCCTCTAAGTCTTCAAATTCAACATAATCTGGAATTGGTGTAGTACTTTCTTCAGTTTCTGTTGAAGTTGGAGTCGGAGTAACTTCAGTTGTTGGTGTAGTTTCTGGATCAGTAGTAGTATTTTTCTTACCCTTACATGCAGAAACACTCAAAACGAAAGCTAAACCTAATGCTAAAATGCTTATTTTTTTGATTCCCTTCATAGTTTTCCCTCCTATGTAAACGCTTTACGATTTATTATATATAATAATATTTATGGTGTCAATGAAAAATCGACACAAAAAAATGATAATAGACGCATTTATTACATTTGTCTATGTGCATTGCATATTTTAGTAATATTTCTTACATTATAGTGTTTTTGTATGTAAAATAAAGTAATCTTTATATGTATTTTTAATATAATTTTCTATTTCTTTTGTTGGATTTATGATAAACATTGTAGGTCCACTACCGCTTAAATATATATTTGATTTATTCTTTATATCATTAAAAGTATTATTTAAATCATTACTTAATTTAAGTGCTGGTTTTGTTAAGTCATTAAATATATTTTTCTTTAATAAATTTAAATCATTATTAATTAATGCATCAAATATATTATCTATTTTTTCTTTATAATCATGTCCATCATAATCATAATTTTTATATACATCTTTTGTAGATAAACCAAGCTTTGGTTTTAACAATAATAATTCAAATGGTATATATTTTATATTATTAGGTAATACCTTTTCACCTCTATTAACACATAAAGCAAGCTTTGTATCTATAAAAAAAGGTACATCACTTCCAAGAATTGACGCCATATCTAATAATTCTTCTTTAGTTGCTATATTGTTAAATAACTTATTTAATCCTTTTAGTGTTGCTGCTGCATCAGTTGAACCACCAGCTAAACCTGCAGCACTTGGTATATTTTTAGTTAATACCATTTTAACACCACTATTAATTTTATATTTTTCAATAAATAATTTAGCAGCCTTTAAAATAATATTATCAGGAAATGGATTATTAATTAATTCAATTTTATCCGATAATTCAAATGTTATCTCATCATATAAATCAATAGGTATCATTAAATTATTTACTATATGATATCCATCAACTACATCTTTTACTTCAAGTGCCAAATTAATTTTAGCGTATGCTTTTTCTTTTATCATATTTATTCCTTATCTAATAAATAATCACTAAATGATACAAAATCAGATATACTTAATTCTTCTGATCTTACACTTAACTTAATATTAAAATGATTAAGCATTTCAATAATAATATCCTTTTTATATACATTTCCTAAATTATTTACTAATGTTTTTCTTCTTTGACTAAATGCTTCTCTTATTAATTTAAAAAATAATTCTTCATTTTTAGCTTTAAATGGAGGATTATCATATAAATCTAGAGAAATTACTGCAGAATCAACATTTGGTTCTGGTATGAATACACTTCTTGGTACATTAAAGCATTTTGTTGCTTTAGCTCTATAACAAACCGCAATTGATAATGCGTTATAATCTTTAGTTTTTGGTTTACCACAAATTCTATCTGCTACCTCTAATTGCATCATCATAATATATTTTTTAATTAATGCTGTTTTAGATAATAATCCTAAAATGATTGGTGTAGTAATATAATATGGTAAATTAGCTACTAATGTTACATTTTTATAATTCTTTTTATATAAATCAATATCCTTATTAATATCTACTTCTAGGATATCTTTATTTATTACTTCAAAATTGTTATATTCACTAAGATTATTTTTTAATACTGGTATTAAATCAGAATCTATTTCATATGCTAATACAAAACCTGAAGCATTGCATAATCTTTCAGTTAAAGCACCAAGGCCTGGTCCTATTTCTATTACTAATGTATCTTTATCAAGCTTTGCTGCATCAATTATATTTGATAATATATTTTGATCAGTTAAAAAATTTTGTCCAAATTTCTTTTTTGCATATAATTTATTATCATTTAATGTTTTATCAACAAAAGCCTTATTTCCTATTTTACCTTGCATAATAATTCCTTTAAGTTTTCTTTTGTTAGTCTCAATAGATTAACTCTTTTTAAAAATGTTTTAGCATTAGGCTTACCAATATTTAAATAATCAGATAATTTATCTCGTAATATTCTTGATTCTTTAGATCCGTTTAAGCCTAATTCAAATAATTCAATGTTTGTTATTGTATCTGGTTCATTAGTTTGTTTATAAATTTTACCTAAAGCATCTATTATTACATCCTTAGATGCATGTTCAATACCTACCTTGCGTCCATTTTTACTTCTACATTCATAATTTCTTAAAAATGCATGGCTACAATTAGGTATTGCATCACTTATAATGCTTCTAATTCTTTCACCTGGTGAATCAGGATCAGTAAATACAATAATTTCATTTGTTTTAGATAATTCCTTTAATAAATTAATTGTGTCCTTACTAACCTCACTTCCATTAGTAATAACACAATTAGCATTAGGATATACTGATTTAATATTTATTTCATCATGTAATCCTTCAACTACAATAATTGCCATATTAATCCTCTAAATAATATATTCTATCAATCTTTTTAGCACTAGATATTAATAAGCTTTTTACAATTGGAGAATATTGTTCTAATGATTTAATCTTTCCATTAGGTAATATTACTCTTATATCATTAATACTAGATTTTCTATGAACAGAATATAATACTCCTTCTACACTATCTTCTAGATAGTAATATTTTAATTTTTCTTCACTATATCTATTTTTAATAGCTTCTAATTCTTCAGGATCTGGATCATCAGCTAAATCTATATATTTATATAAATGTCTATTAACAAAACATAATGATAAAGTTCTTAAAATTTCATCACTTGATTTTGTAAATTGTTTAACAAATCCATTAACATAAGCATCATCTAAATCAATGTAGGCTTCTACATCACTATTATTCTTAATAACCTTTAAGAATGTTTCAATAGGAGCTTCTATTTGTTTCCCTTCCTCTACTAATTCATTTACTCTTCTATATATATTTTCTAATATTCTTTCATAGCTTCTTCCTACTGGGTGATAATAAACTTGGAAATACATATGATATCTTGACATTAGATATGATTCAATGGAATGTACACCTGATGCTCTTACACATAATTTATTATTTACGATTTTCATGCTTCTTAAGATTCTATAATAATCAATATGACCATATGCAGCACCAGTAAAATATGCATCTCTTGATAGATAATCCATTCTATCAACATCAAGTTGACTAGAAACTAATGATTCAATTAAAGGGAATCTATTATCATGACTTATAACAGATGCTATATCTGTAGCAAGTGTTGGTGATATTGATAATATTTTATTAATTTGAGTTGTAGGTGATAAAATTATTTTTACTGTCATATCTTCATGAGATAATTGCATTACTGATTCAAAAGCGTGTGAATATGGACCATGTCCTACATCATGTAATAATGCTGCACATAAAAATACTATTTGTTTATATTCATCTAATACTTCTATTCCATCAACATTTTGTAAGACTAAATTAGCCATTTGATATGCACCTAAAGAATGAGTAAATCTTGTGTGTTCTGCAGTTTGGAATACCATAGATACACCAGATAATTGTCTTATTCTTCTTAATCTTTGTATTTCTCTTGAATCAATCAAATCACTAATAATCTTATAATCCACCTGAATATAACCATAAAGTGGATCTCTAAACACTTTTGTTCTATTTAATTTTTCAAACATTCTTATCACCTCAGTCGCATAAAAACCATAATGTACTTTTATTTTAACATATTTTCGAATAATAATAAAATACTGCTTTACATCAATTAAATGATTAATTATAATAATGATAACGTTTACAGCTAGAGGTGGATTATGAAGCTAAAAAAACTATCGTCATTTATTTTTATAGCAATAAGTTTTATGACATTATCATCTTGTGATATCTCATCAAACAATAATAAAGAAACAATCACAGATACAACAAGTGATGTTATTTCAACTAATACAGAGGATATAACTCCATCAAAGGATGAAGAACCTATTCCTACAACTGGAAAGGAAACTGAAGAAACTAAAACTACATATGCTGATGAAGATGTTATTGTTACTTTTGAAGCAGATAATGATACAATTATTGAACCAATAACTGTTAAAGCAGGAACAATAATAACACCTCCTTCTGTTAGTAAAGATGATAAGGAATATACATATACACTAGATGGCTGGTATACTAGAGCGAAAAATGGTGTAAAATTTGATTTTAATAATCCAATTGTTAAAGATATTACATTATTTGCAATATGGAATAAAACACCAAAAACATATACTGTAAGATTCTTTGATGGTACAAATGGAAATCAAATTAATTCTCAAGTTGTTGAAGGTGGAAAATTAGCAACAGAACCACAATTAGCTGATAAAAGTGGATTAAAATTTGATGGTTGGTATATTTCATCAAATATGAAAACACCTTTTAGTTTTGATACTCCTATTGTTGAATCATTAGATATATATGCAAAATATGTAAATGATTCAGGATACAATTCTAATTTAAATATTACAGCTTATAATGGATACACTGAAGGTGCATTTGTTGAATTTGAAAAAATATCTGGAATAACAGATTATACTGTATCTTATAGAGCACTGAGTGATTCTAACTTTACTCAAATAAATTCTAATTTAATAAGAATAGGAAATTCTTCAGTAAGAGCTGATATAGTTGGAATTGAAGAAGGCGACTATATTATTAGAGTTGAAGCTAATGCACAAACAGTAGATAAAAAAGTATCTGTTGCAGCTGAAGATAGATCAGGATATGCCCATTTTAATACTGATAATGGAGTTGGAGCATATAATAATGATGGTACATTAAAACAAAATGCCGTTATCGTATATGTTACAGATGAAACTAAAAATACTGTTAGTGCTACTATCAATGGTAAAACTTATACTGGTCTTGTTAATATTTTAAAAAATGCTAAATCTGTACCAGTTGATGTTAGAATATTAGACGATATCAAAACTTGTCAATTTAATAAAATAACTTATACTAGCGCAGCAATGACACAAGCATTAATTGATGAACAAGCTTCATCACTTGGAGGAAATTATAAAGGCTATAAAGCAGCAGATATAATAACTAATAAATGGAATTCATATAGTAATGATATAGCAAAAGGAATCGAAGAGTTAAAAGGATTAGATTCTTCTATGTCATATTCTTCTGGTGCTGCTCACGCAACATATAGAGATGGAAAATTTGCATTTGATACTGCATGGAATATGTGTAATTTAAGCAGTGTATCAAATTTAACAATCGAAGGTATTGGTGAAGAAGCTGGAATATTCCAATGGGGATTCTCTTTTTCAAGTTGTACTAATATTGAAGTTAAGAACTTAAGATTCCATGATTATACTGAAGATGCAATCGGAATTGAAGGCGGATCAAGATTCTGGTTACACAATAATACATATGATATAGGAGTAAACAACTGGGATTTATCTGACGAAAAAGATAAATCAGATGGAGATGGAGCAACAGATTTTAAAAATGCTTCTAATCTAACAATTTCTTATTGTAGATATAATAATACTCACAAATCAAATTTAATTGGTGGAAGTGATTCAAATAAACAATGGAATATTACATTACACCATAATTATTACAATCAATGTTCTTCTAGATTACCACTATTAAGACAAGCAAATGCTCATATATATAATAACTATTATTATGGATGCTCTGTATGTCAAGATATTAGAGCAAACGCATTTGTATTAAGTGAAAATAATTATTTTGAAAATTGTGGTAATCCTCAAAAAATAACTACAAATACAACCTATACAGGAACAATAATTAAATCATATAATGATACATACATTAAAAGTGGTACTCCTCAAGCAACTAAAGTAGATACAAGAGACCAACAATTAGATGGTGGAAATTGTAATGGTGGAGCATACAATAACTTTGATACTAATACTGATAATAAAATATTCTATTATGATTCAACAAATAAAAAATCTGATGTTCTTATATTAAATGAAACATCTGATGTAAAAGAATTTGTTATAAATCATGCAGGAGCAGGTTTATTAAATGGTTTAAAATATAACGAAGATTCAACTACTTATACTGTTAAATTTGAAACTAATGGTGGTTCTTCTATTAATGACCAAATAGTTCAAAGTGGTAAGAAAATAGCATCAGTAAGCACAACAAAAACTAATTATATTTTTACTGGTTGGTATACTGACATAAATTTAACTAAAGAATTTAATACAAATACTAAAATAACATCAGATTTAACTTTATATGCAAAATGGACTGAAGAAATCACTATTTCTTTTGAAACTAATGGTGGAGAAAGCGTTGATTCTATTAAAATTGCAAAGGGTAGTTCTATTGCAACATTACCAAATACATCAAAAGAAAATTATAAATTTGTTGGTTGGTATTTAGATGCTGAATTTAAAACTGCATGTACTAATCAAACAGTATTTAATTCAAGTCAAAAGCTATATGCTAAATTTGAAGAAAAAGGCAATGAAATAATATATACTTTAGAAGGATTTCAAACAGGAGATATTAAAGCAAATACTACTGTTGGAAATTTAACTATTAATATTAAAGATGGTAAAGATGTTAAAATATCTAATGTAAATGTAACGATTGATGGAATTATAGTAACTAAAAATTTAAAATTAGGTGGAGCTGGTACATATAGTGAATTATCGCTTAATTTTAATGTCGATGCTACATCTAATATAACAGTATATTATGCAGCATCAGATGATAGATTTGTTAATCTAATAGATTCAAATGAGAAAAAGGTTTCTGCTACTACTAAAACAACTGGAGAAAACAACATTGTAAGCTATACATTTACAAATGTAGAAGCTGGTAGTTATTCAATAGCATCTAATAATTCAAGCATGTTTATTTATGCAATTGTAATAGAGTAGAGGTGAATTAAATGAAAAGAAAAAAATTAAAACTATTAACATTAGGATTAATATTTTCTTGTGTATTAGCATCATGTAATATAAATAAAAATAATAATTCTACTACTATTGATGATACAAATCCTACAATTACAACAGAAAGCGGTAATAATACTACAAATGATAATGGCCAATATATTCCATTTGATGGAAATTTAATTCCAGTATCAAATAAAGAAGAACATGGAATTGAATTAGATGATTCAAAAACTATTGCTTATACTGAAGGAGCATCTGTTGAATTCAATGTCTCAAACGGAAAAACTTCATCTGATTATGATATTTCGTATACATATGATGATAAACAATATATTCCTGTTGATAAGGAATTATTAAGAATTAATGGTACTAATGCTAGATTAGATATTTTAGGTCTTACAAAAGCAAGATATAAAATAAAAATAGTTGATAATAAAACAAATGATTATGCAATAACAAAAACTATTGATGTTATTGAAGATGATAGATCTGGTTATGCTCATTTCAATAATAAAAATGGTGTAGGTGCATATAAAAATGATGGTACACTAAAAGATAATGCAGTTATTGTATATGTAACAGATGAAACTAAAAACACTGTTAGTGTAACTATTGATGGAGTTAAATATACAGGTCTATCTAATATTATTAAAGCTTGTGATGGTACTAATGTACCTGGTGCTACTTCTATGGCATCTACTCCATTAGATATAAGAATTATTGGAGAAATTAAAACTACACAGTGGAATAAAATAAATTCATATGGAGAAGCTTCTACAGAAGCTAGAATAAATAATCTAAATGAAGCATTTGATAGTGTAGATTGGAATTTAACTACGCAAAATGAATTATCAAATCCTGGAATGGCTAAATCTGATAATTATTATAAAATCTCTGAACCAGATATTATTAAATATGGAATTAATTCAATGTCTGAAGATGAAAACAAAGGTATCACAAAACTAAACGGATTAACAAACAATATATTAAAGGATATTAATCCTTCTAAATCAGGATATCTGGAATATGATTCATATTATAATGAATTAGATGTTAAATTTCGTGAAAACATTACTATTGAAGGCGTTGGTAATGATGCTAAAATATTCCAATGGGGATTTTGTTTTAATCAATGTAATTCAATAGAGGTTAAAAATATTGAATTTAGTAATTATACTGAAGATGCAATAGGTATTCAAGGTAGTAGTGGTGATATAACAAAATATAGTGATTATTGGATTCACAATTGTACATTTAATAGTGGTAAAAACAATTGGGATGTTTCTTTTGAAAATGATAAAAAAGAAGGAGATGGCTCAACTGATTTTAAATCTGCACATGATTTAACTATTTCTTATTGTAGATATAATAAAACTCATAAAACAGCATTAGTTGGTTCTGGTTCTACTAGCTACCAATATAATATTACATTCCATCATAATTTTTATAACGAATGTGGATCTAGATTACCATTTACAAGAAATTCTAATTTCCATATTTATAATTGTTATTATCTAAAATCAACTGGAACTAATATGCAAATTGAATCAAACGCATATGCATTTATAGAACAATGTTATTTTGATAATACAAATAAAACATTCACTAACAATGGTGGAGTTATAAAATTATATAAAAATATTATAACAGGTGAAAAATCAACATCTACAACAGGAACAAATATAAATTATGTAGATAATCGTACTACTCCAGTTACTAATAATTGTAAGGCTGATAAAGTAACTGATTATTCTACATTTGATACTAATAAAGACTTATTCTATTATGATGATGTTAATAACATTTCAAAAGTAGATTTAATGCTAAAAGCAAGTGATGTTAAATCTTATATTCCTACTATTGCAGGAGCTGGTTTATTAAATACAATTGATTATTCTAAAAATTATAAAGAAAATAATAGCGAATATGTTGAACCTACAGTAACAGGAATAAATTATACATCTGGTATTCCTACATCTTCTGGTTGGTATGGTAATATTCAAGAATACCCTCTAAAAAGTGATGGAAAACCTGATACAGCAAATGGTAAAGATGTAGAATACTCTAAAGATGCAGTTGTAAGTGAAAATGAAGGTAAAATAACATTAACTGATACTTCTTCTACAAAAACAACATTTGCATATTATATTTTTGATGAAACTTATACAACAGGTAAACATACTTATACAATTAACATTTCATTAGGAAATAATGTTGGATCTAAGTGGAGTCTAATACAATTTTTAGATGGTGATAAGAATTTATCTATTAGAGATTGTGGAATTGATTCAAATAATAAAAATAAATGGGGTTATTCTCTAGATGGAGGACAAACTGAGGTTGCATCAGAATTAGCTGTAGAAAAAGAAAAGACATATAATATAGTATTAACAATTGATTATACAAATGAAACTGCAGAAGTTTCAATTAACGATACTAAAATTACAATTACAAATTGGAACTTCAGTGAAATTAAAGGTATTCAATTTATGACTGCAGCAAGTGCTCAAGATAGATCATTTACCGTTAATAAAGTAGAAATAGAGTAATTATAAATGCCATATTTCATATGGCGTTTATTTTTTTATAATTTATGCTTTTTTTATTGTAGAAAACGCTTTACTAAGCCATTTTTTAATGCTATAATTAGTCTAGATTGTTATTAAAATAACATAAAAAGAATTAAGGAGAAATAAGAGAATGAAAAAAAGAAAATTATTATTTGGTGTTCTTTTAGCTTCTGCTGCATTTAGCTTAGCAGCTTGTACAGCTAAAGATAATAAAACATCAACAAATGAAGAAAAGACTTCTGAAACAACACCTACTACTCCAACAACTACACCAGTTGAATCAACTGAAGAATCTAAACCAGTTGAATCAACTCCAGAAGTAGAAAAAGTAACAGTATGTTTCTATGAAGTAGTTGGATCAAAGGCTACTGAACTTACTGATTTAGAAATGCAAATTGATAAAGGTTCTAAAGTAACATTACCTGATGCATCAAAGCTTGCTAAAGAAGGATACAAGATTATTGGATATTATACATCTAAAGGTGCTCAAACAGCATTCAACTTTGATAAGGCTGTAGAAGATGATTGTGATATCTATATTAAATATGAAGAAAAAGGTGAATATGATACATACGCTGATGATGTACATAAGGTATGCGCATTTGACTTCAATACAGGTTCTATGAATACAGGTAGTATTGAATTTGGTGCTCAAACTCCTACATATTCAACAAATGAGGCTGCTGATGCTAAGATTTCAGGCGGCGAAGTAACACTTACTAAAAATACATTCATCGTTGACCCAGCTCAAGAAATGGGAACTGGTATCATTACAATGTATTTTGAATTAACATTTAATGGCGTTGCTAATAAAGAAGCATTCGTACAAATCGTTGGTACTTCTGCAACTAAGACAAAGACAGAAGTTATTGGTCTTAGATCAGATACAAATTCAAAGTTTGCATATAGATTAGATCAATCTTCTACTGATATTACATTTGGTACTGAATCAATTAAAACAGCTACTAAATATAAATTCGTAGTTAAGATTGATACTGCTGATGCAAAATTAAATATTGACCTTAATGGTGAAAACGTAGTTAAAGATGTTGAAATTTCTGTAGATATGGTTAAGGGATTAAAATTCACTGCTAAATCTAATGGTTCAACTGAAAAAGTAATTGATAATGTTGCAATTCTATTTGAAGCTAAGAATCCAAGTCCAATTGTTAGTGCTAAGAAACAAGCATTATCTAATATTAATACATATTTAGCAAGCGAAACAGTTAAAGCATATGATGAAGTAATTCAAAATATGATTACTGATAAAGCAAATAACTTCAAGACTCAAATTGCTGCTGCTACTACTAAAGAAGATGTAGAAGCTATTGAAGCAAATTGGAATACATTCAAGACAACTGAAAAGTATTTAGTAACAGTTAATCCATATACTGCTGCAAATACTGCAGAAACAGCTATAGCTCCATTCAAGATTGCAGCACTTGCTGGTGAAACTCCAGACTTAAGCGTTGTAGAATATTCATTATATGAAGTTGGTGAATTCTATAGCGATGCTGCATTAACAACTGCTTATACTCCTGCTGCAGTTAATGCAAATACTCCATTATATGTAAAAGTAACTAAGTGTGAAGCTAAATCAACTTATTCATTCAAAGCATCTGATTTAACAGCTACTGCAGATAATGAAAAATTCGCTGCAGGTTCATATTTACTTGGTACAGATAAATTCTTCACATTAGTATCAAATGGTACTGCTGTTAAGAGATATAAAGAAGAGGCAGTATATGCAATTGAATTAGAAAAGAGCTTCAATAACTACATTATGATTACAACAACTGGTGCTTGTACAATTAAGATGCATGCTGGTTCTACAAGTTCATCAAATACAACATCAGGATTTGGTGTATATACAGATAAGGGTAAAACTGTTGCTTCTGGAACAAGTGCTAAAACAGCAGAAAAGACTACAGATACTGAATTAGTATTCAATATTAGTGCCGCTGGTACATATTACATTGGTTATACTGAATCAGGTAGAGCTGGTAGAATCTTATCTATCGATGTTATATATCCTGAAGTATCATAATTAAATATATAAACCCAACAAATTGTTGGGTTTTTCTTTTGCTTATAAAATTAAAAGGGAATCAGTTTGGATTCCCTTTTATCTACTCATTAACATGTTCCCATACAGATTTAATTGATAAGCTTACATGATCATCATCTAAAGAATAGAATACTTCTTTTCCTTCTTTTCTACTTTTAATTAATCTTAGATTTTTTAAATATGATAATTGATGTGATACTGCAGATTTAGTCATACCTATATTTGCCGCAATATCATTAACACATAATTCTTTATCTGATATAGATAAAACTATTTTTAATCTTGTAGGGTCTGATAATGCTTTAAAAAAATCAGACATTTCATTGATTTTTTCTATATTTTCTTTAATATTAATATCCATAACATTACTCCACAATTTTATTATCTATTATAAATGATACACCAATATCTTCATTTACAACATGTAAATTCATATTAAAATAATCTACTGTTTTTTGAACTATAGACATTCCCAAACCAAATTGACCTTTACTACCTTTTTCATATGGTTTAAAGGCTTTATCTATGAATTTATCTTCAATATGATCTCCATCATTATAAATTCTTAGTCTATTTTCTTTTAAAACAATCTTAATTTCTGTTTTAGCATATCTTCTAGCATTATCTATAATATTATCTACTACAGTATACCAATTCTCGCTAAAACCCTTAAAAGTAACATTCTCATCTAAATCTAAAATAAAATTAATATTTTCAACCTGATGTTTATAATTAATTACTATATCATTAATGATATCATACATTCTAACATCTTCAAAATTCTTTTCAGTATTAAAATATTCTAATCTATTATATTGAATCAATCTATTAACCTTTTTCTTTAATATTTCTGATTGTTCAATAATCTTATTTGCAGATACATTATTATCTTCAACACCATCTTGGATTGCTTCAGCATATGTTTTAATAACAGCTATCGGTGTTTTAAAATCATGACTTAAATTATGAAGCATTTCTTGTTTTATCTTCTCATTTTCGTATAATTCTTCTCTCATTACCTCAATTGATTTAGATAAATCTCCAACTTCATCTTCATATGTATCAATATAAGAATTTTCATAATTATTTTTAGGTAATTCTAATACATGATTTTTTATTCTTTTTAATCTTTTTGCTACATTATTACTCCAAATATAAATGATAATTACAGCAAGTAAAATGATTAATAAGAATAATCCATTAACTTTAATAGAAATATCTCTAATTAATGCTTGAGCATATCTATTATCAGTAAATACTATTGAATAAGTATCCATATTATCTTTTGTATATGCTACAAAAACATATCTTTTATTATTAATTTTAATTACTGCCTGACCAATATATTCTACTTCATCAGTATTATTTTTTTCTTTTATTGATGCTGCAGCATTTAAAATGTCTGATATTTCTAAATAATCTTCCATATTTTTAAAATGACTATATTCACTATCTGAAGTCTTAATATAATATCCAACATTCATATCTCGAAAATTATATGGATTTTTAGGGTCTGTATCAGTGTTTACTAACAAAACGTAAGTAGATAATCTATTAAACATTTCTTTTTCAGCAATGCTGTTAGCAAAATTTATTGTTGTTACTGAAAAGGCAAAAACTGCAATTAATATTATTGAAAAGAAAAGTAATATTAATTGACTTGATATATCTAATTTTTTCATACTAGTAATCTATAACCAAAGCCATAAATTGTTTCAACAGATAATCTTGGCATCTTTTGACGTAATCTTCTCATTAAGTCATCAACTACTCTATCACTACCAAAATAATCACTACCCCAAACATTATCTAATATTTGGTCTCTAGAAAAGGCTTTTGTTTTATTTTTTAATAAGAATAATAATAAATCATATTCCTTTGATGTTAAATTTATATTAACATCATTTTCAGTAACAATTCTTTTATCGTAATCAATTGTATATCCATTAAAGCTTTCAGTATTTGATACTTTAGTTTCATAATTAGAATATACTCTATTTAATATATTTTTAACTCTAAGAACGAGCTCACGATTAGAATATGGCTTAGCTAAATAATCATCGCTTCCCATTCCTAATCCTGTTATTCTATCAAATTCTTCTACTCTAGCACTAGTAAAAATTACAGGAGTTATTTTATTCTTTTCCTTAATAATTTTAATTAAGTCATATCCAGAAATATCACCAGGAAGCATAATATCTAATATCCATAGATCAAAATTACTATTTAATGCCTTTATGGCATCCTCTCCGTTATCAAATGTTATTACTTCATAGCCTTCCTTTTCTAAATACTTTTTAGTTAAGGCTGATAAATTAGTTTCATCTTCTACGATTGCAATTTTATACATAAAAAAGCCTCCTTTTTTAAATTATACCCCATAAAATGATAAAGAACAACCACTGCCGGCTGTTCTTTATACAATTGAAAGAGTTATAAGTCTCTTATGAAAAAGATATCTATAATAGGGAGTAATAGATATTAGTCTTTTCTATAAGACAACTATAGTATACTCTTTGATTTCTGTAATTTTATCTTAGAATTATGGGAAATATTGGATTAGTTATCCTCATACATGTCTTCATAATCATCCATGTATTTATTATACTTATCCTCTTTGAAGTCATCTTCATCATCAAGATCATCGTCATCAAGATCTTCTTCTAGATCATCATCTTCATCATCAGAAGAATCATCATCGTCATCTTCCTCTTCATCCTCATCAGAAGAATCATCATCTTCGTCTTCATCTTCATCGTCAAGGTCTTCATCATCAAGATCTTCATCATCTTCATAGCCTGAAGTCTCTTCTGGTTCATCCTCAACATAATCTTCTTTAGAGTTAAAGTCAGAACCATCCTTATCAAATTCATCTAATGATTGGTTAAGCTTTAAATCCCAATTAGATTCACCCATATATACGAACTTTGAACTTGTAGTTATATCAACATATAATCTTGCAGTTAAAGTTTTATTTTCATCATCTGTTAATCCTTTACGATTAAATACTTCTTCAATTAAATCATAAATATTAATAGGAGCTTTCTTTTCCTCTAATATTTTTACAGCAACTTCTAATAATGATAACTCAGAATAGTTTTCCATGTTTATCCTCCAAAAATAAAATGCTATTATATTTTACTTAAAATATTAACAATTTTCAAGTGTTTAATCAAACAATATCCACATTTTATGCTCATTAATCTTATCATTTTCCATAAATAACGAATAAGATGCATATAATAATCCACTATTTATTGATAAATCAGTAGTTAATGTATAAAAATTAAATTCTAATCCTAGGTTATTTTTATAATAACCTGATGTTTTTATACCATTAGCTAAAAATATTTCCATATTAGTATTTCCTAATCTTTTTATAGTAACTGTAGATGCATCTATAGTAATATAAATCATTGTGTTTTCTGTAGCTAAATCCTTAAATGAATATGTATTATTTTTATATTCACAAATAGAATCAAATTCAGTTAAATTACCTTCTTTATCTATGCTTTTAAAATGTGCAATCATTAATATTCTCTTCTTCCTTCAAAAGCTTTAAGAACTGTCATTTCATCAGCATATGATAAATCTCCTCCAACAGGAAGTCCATGAGCAATTCTTGTAATTTTTATTGGATATTTATTCAATAATTCTTTAATATATCTTGCAGTAGTTTCACCTTCAATAGTAGCATTTGTTGCAATAATAAGCTCATCAACACTACCATTTTTAACCTTTTCTATTAAAGAATCTATATTTAAATCATCAATACCAATTCCTTTAGAAAAACTTATTGCACCATTTAATACATGATATATTCCTCTAAATTCATTAACTTTTTCAATAGTTAATAAATCTTTAATAGATTCTACTACTATTATTTGTCTTTTATTTCTAGTTTCATCAGCACAAATACTACATAAAGATGACTCAGTAATATTTCCACATGATGGGCAGATATGAATATCCTTTCTTAAGCTAATTAAAGCATTAGTAAAATCAACTATATCAGCCTCATCCATACTAAATAAAGTATATAATGCATATCTTTCAGCTGTTTTTTTACCAACTGAAGGAAGCTTTGAATAGCAATCAATTAAATTTTCTAAAGCTTTAGGATATTTATTCATTAGAATAATCCCATGCCTCCGCCAAAGCCGCCTAATAATTTTTGACTTTCTTCTTCAATTTTCTTATTTGCATCATTAATTGCTAAAACAACCATATCTTGAACCATTTCTAAGTCATCAGCTGCTGCCTCAGGATCAATTTTAATTGATACAACCTCATGGTTTCCTTTTACTTCAGCAACAACTACTCCTCCACCTGCAGTACCAGAAAATACTGTAGCTTCAAGCTTTTCTTGTGCTTCCATCATTTGTTTTTGCATTTTTCTTAATTTCATCATTTGTTGTTGATTCATTTTTTTAATCCTCCGTAATTTTTAATGTATTTTCATCAAATAATGAAGATATTTTATCTTCTATTGTTTCTTCTTTTGCTTCATTTTTAGGTTCTACTCTTCTTTTTACACCAATTCTAATATCATCTAGTTTTGGGTTAGGGTTTGACACTTTATTATATTTTGATTTGTAATCTTTTATAATTTGTGACCAAACAGTTGAAGGTAGACAAATATAATCTTTAATTGCAACTCCTGCATCACTAAAGACTTCAATTATCCTTTGATAATTTTCATAAGACATTACTCTATTACAGAATCCTACATCCTGTAATTCTACAATGAATGCATCATCAGATACTGCAACTATTTTTCCTCTAACTAATATTTGGATAGCAAATACATTAGATTGTTCTGAAATAATTGGCCATACATTCATTAAGGCTTCCTTTTTAGATTTAGATGCCTTATTAATAATATTTTCAATGTCTCTAACATTTATTTCATCAGGATATGCTTCACTTACAGGTATAGAATTTGTAACAACATTTTGTTGTGGTTGTGAAACACTGATTGGTGTTTGTTCATTAACAACATTTTGTTCTAAATTTTCTATTTTTGTTTCTTTTACATCTGTATTCTCGATTTGTTCGATTTTTTCAGGTATTTTTTCTATATTTTCAGTCGTATATTGGCTTCTTGGTTGATTTTGTTGTCTCATTGACTCAATCTCTGAAGCACTAGGAATACTTGGTGTAAAAGATTGATAATTTTGCTTATATTGATTTTTAGATTGAGCCTGTAACTGGTTAGATAATAAATTAACAGTTTTTTCTAAGCTTTCAATTCTATCTACCATATCAGCTTCAGTATTTAATTTAACATCATTCATCTTTAATATAGCTAATTCTAAGAATGCTCTTTTTTGAGTAGAGAATCTCATTTGATTTAAAGAATCATTTAATATATCTAACCATTGATATATTATAGGTCTTGATAAATTATTAGCTAAACTAATGAATGCATCATTTTTAAACATTAATTTATCTTCAATGATAGCATTATTTTTAAATAGAAGTACATCTCTTAAAAATAGAATAGTATCATTTACGATTCTAGGTACCTCTTTACCTTCCTTTATGATATTATTTAATATCATAACAGCATTAGTTTCATCTTCAGATCTACATGCATTTAATAATTCTATAATCTTTATATAATTGATATTACCTGATACAGCTAATACATCATCTAAATTAATTTCATCATTAACAGAATAACTAATACACTGATCAAATAATGATAAAGCATCACGCATTCCGCCCTCAGCAGAAGAAGCAATTTGAACTAAAGCCTCATCATTTATTTTTATATTTTCTTCATTAGCAACTATTCTTAATCTTTTTAAAATATCATTAATTGATATTCCTTGGAAATCAAATCTTTGACATCTAGATAAAATAGTATTTGGTAATTTATAAGGCTCAGTAGTAGCTAATATAAATATTACATGCTTTGGTGGCTCCTCTAATGTTTTTAACAAAGCATTAAAAGCAGCAGGAGATAACATATGTACCTCATCTATAATATAAACCTTATATTTACCTATTGCAGGTAAAAATTTTACAGTTTCTCTTAATGCTCTAATATCATCAGCACCATTATTAGATGCAGCATCTATTTCAATAACATCAGAAATAGTACCTTTAGCAATTCCTGTACATATTTCACATTGACAACAAGGATCAGGTGTAGGTCCATTTTTACAATTCATGGCTTTAGCCATGATTTTAGCTAAGGTAGTTTTTCCTGTACCACGTGGACCACAAAATAGGTATGCATGAGCAACTTTATTTAATTTTATAGCATTTTTTAATGTTTTTATAATATGTTCTTGTCCTACAACCTCATTAAAGTTTTGAGGTCTATAAGCACGATAAAGTGCCACGTATGCCATATTTTTACCTCCTAATCTAAATAATAAATATATTTAACATCATCTTTATAAACATGATAATAGCTTATATAACAATCACTTGATGATATTAAATCATAAATAGTAGTAGCAAATCCATCTTTATTTAGATTTATTCCTACTTCCTTAAAAGATTTTGAAATAATATCACTACAATATGATTTATTTACTGTATCAAAAATAAATGAATAATTATATGGATCACCAAGTCTTGATGTAATTAAAGAATTAACCTCTCTACGCTTTTCATCTGACATTTTTACTCTTAATCCTATAACTTCATTATATGTATAATTATCTGCCCAATAATCAGAAAAAAATACTTCAGAAACATTTTCTCCATCATTTAGGCCTGTAGCTTCAATAGTAGTAGTATTAGGATAAATTATATCAGTATTATAATCTCCATAATCACCATTTATATATGCAGCATGACCACCAACTAAAAAGGTAATACTATTTCTAATAACCTCAGGTCCTAAAAGAGCTTCTTTAGTGACTAAAATATCTGATTCATAACCAGGATATATTATACCATCTTCCTCATAGAATGCTTTTTTAGTCTCATTAGATTTTATTTTATAATATTTAACAGAAGCAGTAGATTTATCCTCCTCAAAAACTGCTTTTGATTTAAAATTTTCAACTAAAATTACTTCATGAATGTTTTTACAGATGGTAATAGTTCCACCCCATATTAAAATAAATAATAAAATACTTCTAATTGCAATAAAAGCAAGTTTTAAAATACGCTTCATAGAAGTATTTTACCATATTTATGGTAATAAGTGAATAAAAAGCACTTTAAAAAAATTTCATTTAAATAAAAAAAACTCATAAATTGTTAAACAATCTATAAGTTTTACTTTTTTTATTTATTTTCGTTATTTTTT